>ERZ724511.33-NODE-33-length-55031-cov-7.709400_pt1 | contig 55031 bp, 54 predicted proteins | sample MGYA00376044_ERZ724511 | MGnify/ENA primary metagenome ERZ724511 (study PRJEB28724, sample SAMN07190887) | wastewater metagenome | isolation source: effluent of sewage treatment plant in Hong Hong | place: USA: Christiansburg, Virginia | collected 2016-03-01 ...
CAGACTCTAAACAAATAAAAAACCCTTTCAGAAAAACTGGAAGGGTTTTTTATTGGGCGAAAGGAAATCCAATTTAAAACATAAAAAACGCCGTAAGTTATTTAGGCAAATACCATCTTTCTAAACCTTGTGCCTGATAGCTTTTTCGGGTGCTTTGAGAGGGTAGCCATTGTTGATGTGAAGCAGTGGCATGTAATAAAAAATCAAAAAGGGTTAAGTGACGACGTAATACTCGCGTTAGGCGATGCGGCAAAATAGGATTAAATAAGCCAAACAAACTTAATAATTGACGTGGATTTTTTTTGACCCACAGCCAAGATCCCATTTCGAGTGTAAAAGGCAAAAACACGCGCTGAGGCTGTTGTTGTAATTGTTGGTCGTATAAATAGTCCCACAAATCGCCGTGTGTGGTGTAGTTAAGCGATTGAGGCTCCATTAAATAAAAGTCGTGATGTGGATAGCTACGGTTAAAAATTTCACGTAGAGCCACCGCTTCGGCCAAATGATAAGGTGCGGTTTTATGCGCGGCATAAGGAAACCAAATTCTATCGCGTAGCCCAAAACCTGAATGACAGTCGATAGCTAAAGAAAAGTCGTGTGTAAATAATTGTTGTTTTACATAGTTCACTAAAATACTTGATTCGGTTTCCATGATTGTTTTGTGACCTCGATACCACGGCAATTTAGCTGATAAGCGTTGCCCACCAAGTGGCCATAATGTGTTGTTTTGTGCCTCAACAGGTGCATTACGCATTAAGTCCACGCCCTGTGGATTGGCGCGAGTATTGTTAAGTAAACCACCGACATTAAGCATGGGAATACACACAATACGCACCTGAGTTAGCACCTGCTGTAAAGCGATATCCCACTCACAACGTGCTAACAAATTATGCAGCCATGCTAATAATATTTGACTGCCAATCCGCTCCATACCATGTACTCCACCAAACAAACCAATGGCAGGATGTTTGGGGTTAGTACTACCTAGCTCGACAGACCAAATAGGTAAATTAAAGTGTTTAACCGAAATATGGCCTAAAACCTTGGCACGTAAATGCTGCGGATATTGATTAATGAGTTGTTGTAATTGGTGCAGTTCGGGGAATTGATTTAATGGCGGTAAAGAGGAAGTCATGTACTTAAATCCGTTAAGAGGTTTACCTTTGTTTAGGCAAACCTCATTTAAGATTAGTAACGTAAGCCTAAGCCTAAAGAGACATTATCTAAATAACGGTGGTTGTCGTATGTTTCGATGGTAAAAATTGTTTGCCAACGGTTATTAGGATAATGCTCAAGACGGGTAGGAAGCTTAAAGTCAAAGTTCATTAAATGTTTGCTTAATACCCATAAATAGGCAAGGTCGTTTTCGCTACGAAAACGATACACGGCATCTTCTGTGCCATAGCCTATTTGAAATTGAGCGTAACGCTTAAAGCCTGTGCCTACATATAGGTTAAAAACAGGGTCGTCAGTGCCTTCGGGAAAATAAATAAAGCCGCCACCTTGATTAAAGTGGTCACGTGAGTAAACCGTTTCGCCGCCTATGCCCCAACCCGGTGTATGGGTGCTATGTATAGTCTGAGCGACATAACTGCTAATGGTGAGCGCAGAGTTGTATTCTGGAAATTGAATAGGGCGTTCGGCAGCAAAAGCAGAAAGAGTGAGTGCTGAAAAAGTCGCCGTTATTGTTAGTTTTTTTAAGAGTGAAAACATGGCTTGTATGTTCCGAGCGAGCAAAAAGTCTGGCAAATAATTATAGCCAACCACGCCGCTTAAAATAAAGAAAGGGCAAAATGGCCGACAGCAACATGAGTACGATACCAAATAAATAGCCATATTGCCATTTTAACTCAGGCATCGTTTCAAAGTTCATACCATAAATACTCGCGACCATGGTTGGTGGTAAAAACATCACCGAGGCGACCGAGAATATTTTAATAATTTTGTTTTGATTGACGTTAATAAAGCCAAGTGTGGTGTCGAGTAAAAACTTAATTTTATCAAACAAAAAGGAGCTATGTGCAATCAAAGACTCGGAGTCACGAATAATATCGCGTAAGCGTTCGTTTTGTTCGGCATTAAGCATACTGGCTCTAAGTAGCAAATATAGCATACGTTGTAAGTCAATCATCGAAATACGCACTTTACCGTTAATATCTTCTTGACTAGCAAGATTGGTTAACACCGATTCCATGTCGTCGTTTTCGGCATTACCTAACACTTGTTGACTGGTTTGCTCTAAATCCGCATGAACACGTTCTAAAATATCCGCTAAGTTTTCGACTTTGGTTTCAAACAAACCTAATAAAATAGATTTTGAGTTGTTAATGTTGACTAGCCCTTTACGACCCCGCATTCTAAATAATCTAAAGGCGGCTAATTCTTCTTCTCGTAAGGTAAATAAACGGTCGCCATTAAACACAAATGCTGCCGAAATGTTTTCGGGGTTTTTATCGGCATAATTTAAAAAATAAGAGCTAATATGTAAGCCGTATTCGTTTTCATAGAATCGGGAGCTGGCTTCGATTTCGTATAAATCATCAATGGTTGGCAACTCTTGTGCATAAGCGACACGCAACCAATCGCGTTCTTCTTCGGTAGGGTCAATCAAATCGACCCAAATAACTTCTGCCCCTAAATCGGCGGCTGCATTAATAGCAATTTGCTCGAGCGCGCCTTTGTTGAGGGAAAAAGCCATTAGCATAAATAAAGCTCACCATAAAAATAGCAAATAATAAATAGAGTGCATACTTTAGCAAAATTAATGTGTCAGTTTCGAGTTAAAAGCTATTTTTACCACATGAATTATGCAAATGAGGCGATTTTTAGCTATTAAACGACGCTGTTCTGGCAATAGACCATGCTTGAATCTGAGTTGCGCCGTGTTCACGCAACAAATAGGCGAGTGTTTTGGTCGTTGCGCCTGTGGTAATGACATCATCAATTAAAGCGATATGTGTGACCGATAATGGACGAGTGAGGGCATAGCTTGATTGCACATTGACTAAACGCTGTTGTTTATTGAGTGATTTTTGTTGTGTGGTTTGCTGTGAGCTTTGCAAGCTATGGTAATCAATAGGAATGTGTAATTGTTTGCTGAGTGCTTTGGCAAGTTCTAGGCTTTGATTAAAACCGCGTTGTTTGAGTTTGTTAGGGTGTAATGGGACAGGCATCAAAACTTGTGGCAAGGGGTGTTGTTGTTTTTTGATTTGAGTAATCAGGGCTTGGGCAAAGCTATCACACAGAGCCAGCCTCGCTTGGCTTTTGTATTGAAATAGCAATTCGTTAATAGGAAATTGATATGCAAAGGCACTCAAACAAGCCGCAAATGGCCAATCTTCGGCTTTGCAGGTGCAAGGCGTATTGGTTTTTAAAGGTAATCCGCATTGTAAACACGGTGTTTTAATGTGAGGTAAATCGTGATAACAGCCTAAACAAAAGCCATGTTTATAGTTTTTTTGATAGCCACAACATAAACAAAGCGGGCTTTTGGTTAATAATTGATTAAAAAACGCTCTCATGTAATTTTTTTCTTCCTTAAAAATTGACTGCTGGTGCAAGAATAGGCAGTATCGGGGCTATTGTTTGACTCTTTTAGGACTTATGCGGTTATTGCTTATTTGCTCACTAAAAAATCGGCTCTACCGATTTTTGGTTCACAAAACGCGCGTGTGCGGTGCAATGCGTAAGTCCTATCTTTTTTATTAGGTGTTGTATGACTGCTTTGCGCCATGACTGGCATCGTGCCGAAATTCGGGCTTTGTTTGATTTACCTTTTAACGATTTATTGTTTAAAGCACAAACGGTGCATCGTCAGCATTTTGATGCTAATGCGGTGCAAGTCAGTACATTATTGTCGATTAAAACAGGGGCTTGCCCCGAAGACTGTAAATACTGTTCGCAGTCGGGTCATTATGACACGGGTTTAGACAAAGAGAAGCTGTTAGAAATTCAAAAAGTTATTGAAGAAGCCAAAGCCGCCAAAGAAAAAGGCGCGAGTCGTTTTTGCATGGGCGCAGCGTGGCGCAGTCCGCGTGATAAAGATATGCCTTACGTCCTAGAAATGGTGAAACAAGTCAAAGGCTTAGGTTTAGAAACCTGTATGACCTTAGGCATGTTAGCGCCTGAGCAAGCCAAAGCCTTAGGCGAAGCAGGTTTAGATTATTACAACCACAATTTAGATACCTCTCGTGAGTATTACGGCAAAGTGATTACCACACGTAGTTATAGCGACCGTTTAAATACCTTGGCGAGTGTCCGCGAGGCGGGCATTAAAGTTTGTTCGGGCGGTATTGTGGGCATGGGTGAAAAACGCGAAGACCGTATAGGCTTGTTGATGGAGTTGGCGAATTTGCCGTCTCATCCTGATTCTGTGCCAATTAATATGTTGGTAAAAATTGCAGGCACACCGTTGGGTGATGTGGATGAGTTAGAGCCATTTGAGTTTGTGCGAACCATTGCCATTGCGCGGATTATTATGCCTAAGTCTTTTGTGCGTTTGTCGGCAGGACGCGAAAAAATGAATGAGCAAATGCAAGCATGGTGCTTTTTTGCGGGTGCGAATTCGATTTTTTATGGTGAAAAGTTATTAACAACTAGCAATCCTGAAACGAATACTGACCGTTTGTTGTTTGAGAAGTTGGGGATTCATGCTTTGCAATTAACCACGCCTGTTGAAGATAGTTTGCCTGTTGCACCGAAAGCGACGTTGTGGCGCGATGCGATGGCGGTTTAGTTTTTATTTGTATATCCAATCATGGCTTCGACTCCGCTCAGCCAACGAGTAGAACGTTCCCTGAGCGGAGTCGAAGGGGCATTTAACATGCTAATTAAATGGCAATAAATTCATGTCCCTTTCCCACTTCAACCTCGCCACTCAACTTACCGAACGCCAACAACAACAGCGTTTTAGGTACTGCAAAACGCATGACTCCGCACAAGGTTCACATCTCCTCCTTGATGGCCGAGATTATCTTAATTTTTCTAGTAATGATTATTTAGGTTTAGCCAATCATCCTTTAGTCAAACAAGCGTTTATAAAGGCGGCAGAAAAATATGGTGTTGGCAGTGGTTCGGCACATTTAGTTTGTGGTCATCATAAAGAGCATCAAGCCTTAGAAGAAGAACTTGCCGCGTTTACAGGTCGTGAAGCGGCAATCCTATTTTCTACAGGTTATATGGCAAATGTTGGCGTTATTAATGCCTTAGTGGGGCGAGGTGACTTTGTTGTTGAAGACCGTTTAAATCATGCCTCTTTATTAGATGGTGGGTTAAGCAGTGGCGCGAGTTTTGGCCGTTATCAGCATAATGACACCGCTGATTTAAGCCGTCGACTAGCACAATCTTCATCAGCAAAAAAACTCATTGTCAGCGATGGTGTGTTTAGTATGGATGGTGATATGGCGTTAATGCCTGAGTTGGTAAAGGTAAGCCAACAACAGCAAGCCGCCTTGATGATTGATGATGCGCATGGTTTTGGTGTACTAGGCAAAACAGGGGCAGGTATTGGCGAGCATTTTGGTTGTGCTGATGATATTCCCATTTATATGGCGACCTTTGGTAAAGCACTCGGCACCTTTGGCGCGTTTGTATCGGGTAGTCGAGAGTTGATTGATTATCTAACCAATTTTGCCCGTCCGTATATTTATACCACAGCCATGCCCCCTGCGATTGCCGCAGCAACGCGTCAAAGTTTAAAACTATTAGAAGCCGAAAATTGGCGACGCGATTATTTGCAACAACTTATCCAACGTTTTCGTCAGGGAGTGATTGAGCAGGGTTGGCAATTGATGGCGAGTCAAACGGCAATTCAACCGATTTTATTAGGTGAAGAAAGCAAAGCGTTGGCTTTAAGTCAGGCATTAGCCGAGCGTGGTTTTTGGGTGACAGCGATTCGGCCACCGACAGTGCCTGTGGGTCAGTCTCGGTTAAGAGTTACCTTAACAGCTAGTCATAGTGAGGCGGATATTGATTGCTTGTTGAATACCTTAGCGATATTGAGGACAGATTATGTCAACACTTAGTTATCAGCGTTTTGTGAGTGAGAAAGCAGATGCACCGCATTTAGTGTTGATTCATGGTTGGGGTTTACATAGTGGCGTTTGGGATAAGGTGATAGAGCCGTTACGTGCTTTTGCTCATGTGACGGTGATTGATAGAGCAGGTTATGGCAATAGCCCAATGATGACTCTTGCAAAAGAGCAGCAAGCTATTTTAGATATTGCACCACCCTGCGCCATTTACATCGGTTGGTCATTGGGCGGCGCGATAGTGATAGATATGGCACTACAATATCCTAAGCGGGTGATGGCGGTGGTGGCAGTGGCGACTAATCCTTGTTTTTTGCAGCGTAATAATTGGCGTTGTGCGATGCCGTCGGCTGATTTTAATGAATTTGTGGACAGTGTCAGAGCCAGTGCCTATGTGGCTTTAGTGCGCTTTATGGGCTTGCAATGTCAAGGTTCTGCAACGCAACGTGAGGATATGCGCTTTTTACAGGGGCAATTAGAAAAATGCCCTATTCCTCATCGCGATGTGTTGTTAAATGGTTTAAAAGAGTTGTTTGCGGCGGATATTCGAAGCGGCCTTCAATATTTACACTGTCCTATTTTATGGGTGATGGGCGAAAAAGATAGCTTAGCTAAAGTAGATGTTAATGCACTCCTTGCCTTAAACCGTTTGATTGCGGTAAATACGATTAGCGATGCGGCTCATGCACCTTTTGTATCTCACCCCGAGTCTTTTGTTAAAAACATAAAGCAATTTTTGCATGAACTCCAACATGACGGCATTTAATCAGCGTGTCGCGCAGCGTTTTGGCTCGGCAGCCAGTCATTATGACGCGCAAGCCTTGGCGCAAAGGCAATCGGCACAACAGCTTATTGCAGAGCAAACCTTGCAAGGCCGCGTGTTAGATATTGGTTGTGGCACAGGTTGGTTGACGCGACACATTGCTGAACATAACCCAATTGATTCCATAGTCGCTTTAGATATTGCTTTGCCAATGTTAAAAGCTGAGCAGCTACAACATCCCTTAATTGTGCCTATTCAAGCCGATGCCGCTTTTCTCCCGTTTAAAGAAAATAGCTTTGATGCAGTAGTAAGTAATTTTGCCTTGCAATGGCTGACATCGCCTCAGAGTTTTGCCCAAGAATTAGCGCGTGTGTTAGCGCAAGACGGTCAGTTTTGTTTGGCGATTCCTGTTGACGGGACATTAAGCGAACTCAATCAGGCGTGGGCAAAGGTTGATAGCTCACGTCATACCAATCAATTTTTTGCGAGCCTAACATGGTTAAAGGTATTGCAGTCCGTAGGTTTAACCATAAAAAGTTATCATCAAAGCGCGTTTTATCAATACTATGACTCGACAAAAGCCTTATTAAAGAGCCTGAAAGCGATAGGCGCAAACGAGCTACAACAAGCGCGTCAACACGGAATGTGGGGACGAGGGCAATTGTTGGCTTTAGAGCAAGCGATGGAGCACTATCGGCAGCCACAAGGCATTCCTTTACACTATGAAGTCTTGATGGTGTACGGCCAAAAAGCGAATTTACAACATATCTCTGAGTAAACAATGAAAAAACTAGCCACAGCAAGCCTTTTAGCTTTGAGTTTAGCCTTTACAGGTTGCGCTAGTATTGAAACAAAGCTTTCTACTTGGGCAGTGAGTATGGAACGCTCACAAGCCGATCTTCGGCTTAAAGAAATCGTTGTTGGCGATTTTACCACACCGTATTTAGAGGGCGGTCAAGGTGAAACGGTCTTTTTAATTCATGGCTTTCAATCCAATAAAGATATTTGGAGTCGGATGGCCAAGCAATTAACCAAACATTATCACGTCATCGCCATTGATTTACCTGCACACGGCGATAGCAATATTATGATGGATAAAAGCTACACCGTCCCCGAACAAGCCAAACGCGTAATTGCCATTATGGATAAGCTGCAATTAACAGAGCCTGTACATATTATGGGGCATTCGATGGGGGGTGCGATTGCATTTTATGTTGCCTATCTTGCACCAAGTCATGCTAAAAGTTTGGCTCTAATGAGTTCGGCAGGGGTGATTTCGCCACAGCCTAGCGAGTTATATTTGCGTAATCAAAAAGGTGAAAATCCGTTAATTGTCCGCAATAAAGATGACTATAAAAAGATGTTGGCGTTTACCATGAGTGATCCGCCCTATATTCCTTCGCCTGTGATTGCCACTTTAACGCGTATTTCTATTGCGCGTGAAAAAATTGGTGAAAAAATCTACCAAGAACTTAATCCAAAGTATTTTCTCAATCCTGAAGATGTATTACCGCAAATTAAAGTACCCACTTTAGTGTTATGGGGCGATCAAGACAAGGTGATTAATGTGAGTAGCGCCGAAGTCTTTAAACGATTGATACCTCAAGCACAAGTGGTAATTTTTAACGGTATCGGTCATGCGCCGCAACTTGAACACACCAAAGAAACGGCACAAGCCTATGAGACATTTTTAACCAGCGTTAAGCCTTAAAGGATAAATATGCCAAGTTTTTTTATTACAGGAACAGACACCAGCATAGGTAAAACAACGGTTGCTTGTGCCTTGTTACAAGCAGCTAATGGGCAAGGCTTAACAACCTTAGGTATTAAACCGATTGCCTCAGGTTGTGAGCAAACACCTGATGGCTTGCGTAACAGTGATGCTTTGTTATTACAACAGTACAGTAGCCTAAAACTGCCGTATCAAGAAGTAAATCCAATTACTTTGCTTGAGCCATTGTCGCCTCATTTAGCCGCCAAACAAGCAGGGCGACGCTTAACGATGAACCAATTAGTAGGCTATACCCGCGCTACCTTAACGCATCGACCACAGTTTTGTGTGGTTGAAGGCGCAGGTGGTTGGCGTGTACCTATTAATGACCGAGAAATGCTGTCTTCTTTGCCTAAAGAATTAAACCTGCCCGTTATTTTGGTGGTAGGAATGCGTTTAGGTTGTTTGAATCATGCCTTGTTAAGTGCAGAGGCGATTATTAAAGATGGCTTACGTTTGGCGGGTTGGGTGGCTAATAGCATTGACCAACAAATGTTGGCTTTTGAAGACAATGTAGCTACCTTAAGTCACATATTACGCGCACCTTGTTTGGGCGTGTTGCCGCATCAAACCATCGCCAATATAGAACAACTCGCAAATTGTTTAAACTTAGAGATGCTATTAGCCAAGCCCGTATAATTTTATGCTACTATTCGGCCGTACTTCATGGATTTAAGCACTATGTCTTATCGGCCCCTTGGCCTTTTTGCCCGCTCCTTTATAGATAATTTTTTGGCCGCGCTGATGATGCTTTTAGGCTTAAAGCGCGCCTTTAAACATTTACATCCCACGCCAAGTCAGTTTTTAATCTTTCTTGTAGGCAGTTTATTAACCACCTTGAGTTTTGACTTAATTAGTCAAGGCTTGGATGGCGAGCTACAACCTGTAGGCTTTGCCTCATATATTATTCCTCCTTTTTTATTATTAATTATGGGCGTGTTTATCTCGCAGCGTTATGGTGTGGGACGTTTTGTTTTATCGCCCGCTATTTTGTGGTTGGCAGCAGATATTTTTGTGGGTGTTTTACAATCAACTATTCAGTGGGTCGGGCAACAAGGTTGGTTGCCTGTAGGCTCGGATGTGTGGGTGCCGTATTTGTATCCTGTGTTGTTTGCATGGCCAACGGCTGCCTTAATGTTTATTTTTGGCCGACAATTGGCATGGGTTTGGTGGTTAAGAATTATCAATATTGTGGTGGCGGTGGCGGTATTATTCGCATGGTTTAGTACATTTGCTGACCAACGCTTGTGGTATGCCATTGAAGAAAGTGTGCCAGAAAGAGTCCCTAATATTACCCAAGAATCTGCTTTTTATGTGCAGCCCCTATTGTTAAATCGTGCCTTAGCACAATTGCAAGAGGGTGAAGAGGGTGTTACTGATTGGTATTTTTTAGGGGTAGGTGGGGCTGCTTATCAAAGTGTGTTTAGACGCGAAGTGGAGTCGGTACAAAGTTTATTTGATAATCGCTTTTCGGCAGATGGTCACTCGATGGTATTGATAAATGATGATGACACCACCTTGAGCCAACCGATTGCCACGCGTACCAGTATTAGCAAAGCTATCGAAACCATCGGCGAGCGCATGAACAAAGACGAAGATGTCTTGTTTTTGTTTTTAACCTCTCATGGTACAGCCGATGGTGTATTTGAGTTAAATAATGCGCCACTACAAATTCAAAGCCTAACGCCAGATTGGTTGAAAACCCAATTAGATAGTGCAGGAATTAAATGGCGAGTTGTGGTGGTTTCATCTTGTTTTTCGGGAACATTTATTCCACCGTTGCAAGACACAAACAGTTTGATTATTACCGCGTCAGCAGCCAATAAAACCTCATTTGGATGTGCCGATGATGCCGACTTTACCTATTTTGGGCGGGCATTTTTTGATGAGGCGTTACGTCAAGAGCATTCTTTAGTTAAGGCTTTTGAGGCAGCTAAAGTGAGTATTGCCGAGCGAGAAAAAGAAGAGGGTTTTGCGCCATCTCAGCCACAAATATATATGGGTGCAGAGATGGAACAAGCCTTACCTGTGTTAGAGCAAGGCTTGTTTCCAGAGTAAGTTAGGCCAATTTTGCCGCTTGCTCTAATTCATCTAAGGCATCATCAAGATAGCCCAATAAGCGTTGCATACTAGGCAAGGCTTTACGGCAGGCAATTAAACCAAATTCTAGGCTATCTACATAGCTAGTAAGAGTCATGTTTAAAGCCATTCCATCTAACACAATCGACACAGGATAAAAACCGTCTAATTCTGCACCATTCCAATACATGGTTTCTTTAGGGCCAGGTACGTTAGAAATAACCACATTAAACGCTTGCAGTTTAGGGGCAATGCCTGTCATTAAATTCATACCGCTAATGCTATACACTAAAGCACTATAGGCCATAATTTCGCTAGGGCTCATACGGCTAAAGCGGTCTTTGGCATTTTTTACCGAGCGATGAATAATGTTTAAACGTGCCATTGGGTCAGCTAGATGTGTACCTAAATTAGCTAAAATCATGGTGATTTGATTGCCACCGTCGCTGTCATCTTGGCGCAAAGACATCGGCACCATGGCAATTAGTGGTTTACATGGTAGGGCGTTTAAATATAATAAATAAGTACGCAAAGCCCCCGAACACATCGCCATCACCACATCGTTAATCGTTACACCTAGTTTTTTACTAATCGCTTTAATGCGTGGTAAATCATAAGATTGAGCTGCAAAACGGCGCGAGCCACTAACCCGTTGATTTAAAATGCTTTTAGGGGCTTGAAATACCGAAACATAATCGGGGTCATGTTCGTAAGAGGCTTTAATGGCTTGATAGAGTTCTTTGGCGACTTTAGGCACGCTTGAGGCTTGATGACGTAAGTTATTGATTGTTTCGGCAAAGTTGTTTAATGCGGTGGTTTCGGCTTTAGGGCGTTTGTCACGTTTAATAGCCCAAAGTGGTACAGACGTTTTGTGATTTGGGTCAGAAGATAGCGACTTTTGAGCAATCCGCATCCCTGCAACGCCATCAATCACGGCATGGTGCATTTTAAAGTACAAAGCAAAACGGTTACCTTCGATTCCTTCAATTAAATGACACTCCCACAACGGCTTGGCGCGGTCTAATAAAGAGCTATGAGATTGAGAAACATAAGCTAATAGTTCACGCACACGACCTGGTTCTGGTAGGGCAATGTGTCTAAAATGATGTTCTAAATCAAACTCTTCATCTTCTTCCCAAAACACACCTTCTACACGTTGATTAAATGGACTAACAGGAGGCGTGACTGCTTTAAATTGAGCCGCAATGTCTTGCACAAAGTTAGCATCAGCATCGGCTGGAATTTTAAATAACATTAATCCGCCAACGTGCATCGGTTGTTGACGGCGTTCTAACCATAAAAAAGCTTGATCTATAGGGCCAAGTGCGCGCATAAAAATCTCCTTGTACTCTTTATTTGAATTTCTTGTGACTAGCCTAAAAGTTTAACCAAGTCTTGTCTAATGTTTTAGGGTAAACGTTTTGATTTTTTAAAGCGCGGTTTGTGTGTTTTGAGGCGTTGCTTAGGGTCTATTGATGTTTGGATTTAGCCCTTACCCCAACCCTCTCCCTGTGCGAGAGAGCTAGAGTGAGGGAGGAATAGTATAATGTGCTACAAACTGTAGTCGAAAATAGGTAGTTAGCCTAAACGTCAACAGCTTCTAACTTTGTAAAACATTAAACCTCATGCACAAACAAATCTCGGTCAAAGCGTACTTGTGGCCAAAACACGCCATCATCAGCACGTTCGCCTGCACCAACGACCATAATTGGAAAAGCCCCATCTTTTAAATTAAGCAATTTACTCACTCTTACTGCATCAAAGCCTTCCATCATACAGGTATCAAAACCATGCGCTCTAAAGGCTAATACAAGGTTTTCGCAGGCCAAAGCCGTGCTTTTGGCTGCCCATAATTCTACTTCGCTCTTTGTGTAAGGCCCTCTAGGTACAGCAGCAACCAAACCACCCAAAGCAAAAGCCGCTTTTTTGGCATAGGCAAAACTGTTCATTGGGCCAGAAGCATAGTTATAAGGAATAAGTTGGTAATAGCGTTTAACGAGTGGTGGCACATCGGGCATAGGCCATTCGCGCAGCATTTGTTTGGCAAAGTCATCAACACGGTCAGTTCGGGCGACACACACAATAAGTTCGGCGGCAGTTTTAGCGGCCAATTGGCTCATACACGCTTTGACTAATTTAGCTTTTTTGTCGATTGAGCGTACTACATAAAATTCCCATTGTTGCAAACCCGACGAGCAGGGCGCAAGCAAGGCCATATCTAAGCAGTCATCTAAGACGGCTTGAGGAATTGCTTTGTTGGTAAATTTGCGTACTGAGCGGCGGCTAGTAACCACTTTACGAAAATTATCTACGTCAATATCGTGAGGTGCTGCTTCGTAATAGCGTGCTTTACCATTGATAACAATACTGTTGTTAGTTGACTCTGACATGACTTTACTCTTATGGCTAAGGACTTTGTTTTAGACTACTCAATAATTCGATAGTTGTCAAATTGTTGTTTGGTTTAACAAAGGCTTCAAAAACCTTCCCGTATGTGATTTTTCATCTTGTGCCACTTGTTCAGGTGTGCCAACGGCAATAATCTCACCACCGCCATCACCGCCTTCATAACCCATATCCACGAGCCAATCGGCTGTTTTTATTACGTCTAAATTATGTTCAATAATCACAATGGTATTGCCATGTTCGCGCAGTTTTTCTAATACCGCTAATAATTGTGCAATATCATGAAAATGTAAGCCCGTCGTGGGTTCGTCCAAAATATACAAGGTTTTTCCAGTGTCACGTTTGGCTAACTCGCGAGCGAGTTTTACCCGTTGCGCCTCACCACCTGACAGCGTAGTCGCGGCTTGCCCCAAAGTAATATAACTTAATCCAACCGCCATTAAGGTATGTAATTTACGCGCCAAACTTGGTACGGCCTCAAAAAAAGTATGGGCATCTTCAACGGTCATATTTAATACTTGGGAGATGTTTTTGCCTTTATAGCGAATATCGAGTGTTTCGCGGTTATAACGCTCGCTTTTACACACATCACACGGCACATACACATCGGGCAAAAAGTGCATCGCTACTTTGATTACGCCATCACCCTCACAAGCCTCGCAGCGTCCACCTTTGACATTAAACGAAAAACGTCCTGCACTATAACCGCGTGAACGTGCCTCTTGTGTGCCTGCAAATAATTCACGAATTGGGGTAAATAAACCTGTATAAGTCGCAGGGTTAGAACGCGGTGTGCGACCAATCGGGCTTTGGTCTATTTCGACAACTTTATCGAGTTGGTCTAAACCTTTGATACTTTCGTAGGGGGCAGGGCTTAGGCTTAATGCGCCATTTAAGGCTTTAGCGGCAATAGGATACAGTGTGCCGTTAATTAAAGTGGACTTGCCCGAACCCGACACGCCTGTAATACACGTCATTAAGCCTAGAGGGATTTCGAGGGTGACATTTTTAAGATTGTTGCCTGTTGCACCCGCCAAAATCATCAGCTTGTCGCGGTCAAAAGCACGGCGTGTGCTAGGCACGGCAATTTTAGTCACGCCCGATAAATATTGGCCTGTGAGCGAGTCTGGGGCATTTTTAATGTCTTCTACGCTGCCTTGAGCAATCACTTGGCCACCATGAATACCTGCTTTAGGGCCTATATCAATCACATAGTCGGCAGCACGAATCGCGTCTTCATCATGTTCAACCACTAAGACGGTGTTGCCTAAGTCGCGCAAGCGCATCAGTGTGCCTAATAAGCGTTCGTTGTCGCGCTGATGTAAACCAATCGACGGCTCATCTAACACATACATTACACCCATTAAACCTGCGCCAATTTGCGAGGCTAAACGAATGCGTTGTGCTTCACCACCCGATAAAGTATCTGCCGAGCGGTCAAGCGATAAATAATCTAAACCCACGCTGACCAAAAAATGCAAACGGTCGCGGATTTCTTTCAAAATTTTATCGGCAATTTCGGCCTTTTGGCCTGTTAATTGAATTTGCTCAAAATAATGAGCTGCCGCTTGAATAGGAAGTTTGGTAATGCTCGGCAAGTTTTTATCGGCAACCAGTACCGAACGTGACTCTTGACGTAAGCGTGAGCCACCACAAGCATCACAGGCACGGGTAACTAAATATTGTGCTAATTCTTCGCGCACCGCAGCCGATTCGGTTTCGCGGTAACGGCGTTCTAAGTGTGGCAAAACCCCTTCAAAAGGTTGTTCACGCAGGCGTTTGTTGCCGCGCTCATCAACATAAGCAAAGGTGACCTTTTCTTTTTTAGAGCCTTGCAAAATAATTTGTTGAATGTTGAGTGGCAGGTCGCGCCATGCACAATCCATATCTACATCATAGTGTTTAGCGACACTACTTAATAAAGTAAAGTAATAAGGATGTTGTTTGTCCCAACCCCGAATTGCGCCCTCATTTAAGGTTAGTTCGGCATGAGCAATAATTTGGTCAGCGGCAAAATGCGATTTATGACCCAAACCATCACACGTAGGACAAGCTCCCGCAGGATTATTAAACGAAAACATACGCGGTTCTAAATCACTCACTGCATAACCACAATGTGGACAGCTATGACGTGCCGAAAATAACATTGGCGCAGTTTTTTCGTCGTCCATTAACGCCGCCATTGCCACGCCATCAGCCAAGCGCAAGGCGGTTTCAAATGACTCAGCCAAACGCAAAGCTAAGTCAGCGCGTACCTTAAAGCGGTCAACCACCACATCTATGCTGTGTTTTTTGTTTTTCTCTAGGGCGGGTGAGTCGTCTAAGTCCACCACAATGCCATCAATACGGGCGCGAATAAAACCCTGTGCGCGTAAGCCTTCTAAAATATGCAAATGTTCGCCTTTGCGGTCACGAATCACAGGGGCAAGTAACATCACTGCTGTGCCTTCGGGCAAGGCTAAAACACTGTCCACCATTTGGCTAATGGTTTGTGCCGTTAACGCGATGTTATGTTCGGGGCAGTAGGGTGTACCTACACGCGCATACAATAAACGTAAATAGTCATAAATTTCGGTAATCGTGCCGACGGTTGAGCGTGGATTGTGTGAGGTTGATTTTTGCTCAATGGCAATCGCAGGCGATAGCCCCTCAATGCTATCTACATCGGGCTTTTGCATCAGTGATAAAAATTGCCGTGCATAGGCAGATAGCGACTCTACATAACGGCGTTGGCCTTCGGCATATAAGGTGTCAAAGGCTAAAGAAGATTTTCCAGAACCCGATAAACCCGTAATGACCACTAGTTTATCGCGGGGAATATCTAAAGAAATGTTTTTTAAATTGTGGGTACGTGCACCACGAATGCGAATAAAGTTGTTCATACACGAGTTAGGCTTAAAGAAAGTGAATTACGGAGTATAAGCAAAAACCAAGCTAAGGGCATTAAACAAAATACAACTTATGGAGGCTTATAAGATTACTAAGCGAACTAGAGGTATAGCGCGTATAATGTGCCACCCATTTTTTAAAGAGTGTCATAAATGAAAGGTATGACCCAAGGTGAACGTAAAGCCACGATGGCTTTATCAGGTATTTTTGCCTTAAGGATGTTAGGCTTATTTATGATTATTCCTGTATTTGCTATTTACGGCAAAGTACTCACAGGCGCAACACCTGCCTTAATTGGCTTGGCGATAGGTATTTATGGTTTAACTCAGGCTGTATTACAAATTCCAGTGGGTTTGTTGGCTGACCGTATTAATCGCAAAACGCTCATTATTGCAGGCTTATTATTATTTGCGGTAGGTGGGGTAGTTGCTGCGTTATCTAGCACCATTCAAGGGGTGATTTTAGGTCGAGCTATTCAAGGTAGTGGGGCAATATCAGCGGTAGTTATGGCTTTATTGGCCGACTTAACCCGAGAAGAGCAACGCACCAAAGCGATGTCGACCATTGGTATGAGTATCGGTTTGTCGTTTGCTGTGGCATTCATTTTAGGGCCTTTAGTTGCCGCGCATTTTGGTTTAAGTGGATTATTTTGGGCAACGTCTATTTTGGCAATTTTAGGTTTAGTTTTATTAAATACAGTGCCTCAGCCTTTGATTATTTTAAAACAACACAGTGACTCTTATTGGCAACAATTTAGTCAATGTTTAGTTCATCCTGAATTATTAAGATTAAATATCGGTATTTTAGTCCTGCATTTAGTGATGACGGCAAGTTTTGTATTATTACCCCATTTGTTAATTGATTATGCGTATTTACCCGCTAGTCAGCATGGTTGGGTATATTTACCTATTGTCTTAGGTGGCTTTATTGCGGCTGTACCTGCCATTATTATTGCCGAAAAAAAACAAAAAATTAAATCAGTCTTTGTGTTTGGTATAGGCTTATTAATGGCAAGTTTAATGGTATTAGCACAAGGCTATAGTAATTATATCTCGCTATTGGCGGGAATAACTTTGTTTTTTATTGCATTTAATTTGCTTGAGGCATTATTACCTTCTTTATTAAGTAAAATTGCTCCCGCAGGCAGCAAAGCAACTGCCATGGGAATTTACTCAAGTAGTCAATTTTTTGGGGCATTTTTAGGTGGTGTCTGTGGTGGTATATTATGGGGTAATCACAATATTCAAATGGCTTATTGGTTGTTAGTAGTTTGTGTTTTATTATGGTTGATTGTTGCTAGCTTTATGCGATCACCGCGATTTTTACATAGTTTAATGCTCACCATATTGCCTTGTAATAACACACAAGCAGCGGCTTTATTAACACAGTTAAACACCATTCAAGGTGTAGAAGAAGCGGTGGTTTTAGCGCAAGAGGGGTGTGTGTACCTTAAAGTTGATAAAGGCACTTTAAACGAAGCCGCCCTGCAAGATGTTATGTTGTTTGCTAAGGCAATTTAAAAAAATAGTGCTTACAGTTGCTAAGCATATAAACTATGATGCAAAATAATTCCTTGAAAACACTATGCGACACAGACTGTCGTATAGTGAGTTTGAGGCTTTGCAATACTGTATCAAACACAGTAAGTTTAGGGCTTAACAAGTCCTTAGTTGTTTACATCAAAGGATTGCTGCATTTAGCCGCATTATCCTAACCTGCTTTTTATACTGAATACCATAGAGGGTAAAAACGTTATGCGTGGAGTTAACAAAGTTATTTTATTAGGAACAGTAGGACGCGATCCAGAAGTACGCAGCCTAGGTGCAAGTGGTAGTACGGTAACGTCTATTTCTTTAGCCACCAGTGAAGCATGGAAAGATAAAAATACAGGCCAATTCACCGAGCAAACCGAATGGCATAAAATTGTTTTTTATGGCCGCTTAGCCGAGATTTCGGGTGAGTATTTGCGTAAAGGTAGCAAGGTTTATATAGAAGGCTCAATTCATACTCGCAAATGGCAAGATAAAACCACTGGTCAAGACCGTTATTCTACCGAAATTAAAGCCACTGTTATGCAGTTGTTGGATAGTCGTGGTGGTGGCGGTAATAATCAAGGCTCCGATGGTGGTGGTTTTGGTAATGATTATTCTAATAATAGTGGTGGCGGTAATAGTTATGGCCAAGACGATTATCAAGCACCACGTACTAATCGCGCACCGACTCGTCCTGCTGCACCCACTGCTCCAAATAATGATTTAGATGACGATTTACCATTCTAAGTTATTAAGATGATTGCATGGTTGAGTCGTCAAAGTTTATATATTAATTTTGACGACTCAATGGGTGTTTTGGGTGTATGGTTTTTAAAAAAATAATATGTTACAGTTGCTTGCTATATAATGTAAGACATTATTAATAAAAACAGTCGCTATTTTCTTGAATTTAAGAGGTTAAACATGAGCATTGATTTAAGTGCTTTGGGTATAGAAGAGCTACAAACGGTTATTGCTGATGCACAGCGTTTAATAAAAACGAAGAAAAAATCACACCTCAAAAATGCGCGTAGCCAACTCGAAAAAGTGGCCGCTGATTATGGTTTTACCTTAGAAGAGTTGGTTTCGGGTAAAACTAACGAAGATAGTGCACCTGCCAAAGTACGTAAGCCAGTTGAAATACGTTATCGTAATCCTAATGATGAACAAGAAACATGGACAGGTCGTGGTAAGCAACCTCGTTGGTTGGCGGCGGCTCTTGCTTCTGGAAAGTCTTTAGCGGACTTTTTGGTTTAAGCTTGCGTGTAGTTGTTGTTTAAGCCTCCTTACATGGAGGCTTTTTGTTATTTTTTGATACACTGAAAAATAATACTTGTCATTTGTAGTAAAAATAGCGATAACATAAAAACTTATAATAAGCCTCTTTTGTTTGAACACTTGTTTCAGTAAATAATAATATGTCTAAAAAAACGATAAATCCTGATGATAAAGAAGCAAAAGCCTATAATTGGGTTTTGCTGGCTACGCTATTGTTGGTGATTTTTTTAATAGCGCAAACGCCTGCGCGTATTATTGCCAATTTTTTACCTAATACGACTCGTGCCATGTTTCAGGCTTGGGGGGGGACTATTTGGTCAGGGCAAGTCAACGGTCAATATAAAGGTGTTATGGGTCAAGTACGATGGCAGTTAGACCCGTTGGCATTTTTTACCTTAAACCTTGGTTTAAAGGTTGAGCTAATTACCAGTGCTAGTCAGTTTAATGGGCGAGTATTATGGGGGCTTAAAGGTTGGCAATTAAAAGACAGCAAAGGCCAATTGGCACCAAGTGATATTCAGCCGTTATTGTCGGGTTGGCAGTTGCCTAATAATCCATTAATGGTCGAAAAATTAAATTTGAGCTACTCTCAGCAATCATGGCAAGGCTCACAAGGCATGGTAACATGGCAAGCAGGTGGTTTAGATTATGTGCTAGATGGCCAACGTCAACACGTTAATTTGCCGATGGTGAGTGTAGAGATTAAATCTGAGCAGAAAAATCTAGAACTCGTCTTGAAAGATGTGCAACAAGACGCTAGTTTAGCTACCTTTGTAGTGTCGGGTTCAATATTAGAAAGTCGTTTAACGCAGCGTTTGTTGAGTTACTCGCCTAATTATCGTGGGGTAGCTGAGCCTGATGCCATTGTGGTGACTTCATCTCAGCCCTTAAATAGCTTATAAATAACAACATAATAAACAAGGCTCAAAAGCTTTTATTGGTTTTTAGTTTAATTTTGCGGTTATCGCTTTCTTGTTTGTAAAACACGCCTGTGCGGTGTAGTGCATAAGTCCTAAGCTGATAATTAAAAAGTTTAATCAAGTGTGTCTTGTTGATAAAATAAAATATATAGACATTTGACGATGTCAAATGTCCCCTTGTAGGAATGAGCGTGAACGTACCTTCGTTATCACTGATTACAGAAAATAATAGGCATATTGCCCGTGCTATTATGCTGTTGGCCGCATTGTATTTTGCATGGCGTATGGCAGGATTGTTATGGCTATTGGCAGGACAAGACCAAGTGGCTTTGGCTAAACCAAGCCCTGTAGCGGCCGTTGCTAAAGTTAATGTCGATGGTAGTCGTTTGGCCACATTTAGTATTTTTAAAGCACCCATATTAATGAGTAGCAACGCAGTTAATGCGCCAGATACCTCTTTACAGCTTAAGCTAGACGGGGTATTTGCAGGCAGTGAGCAAAGCCAATCGAGTGCCATTATTAGCGATCAAGGCCAAGGCATAGGTAAGTTGTATCGTGTAGGGCAGCAAGTTTCTGGCGGAGCTACCTTGTCGGCTGTTTATGTTGACCGTGTGTTATTGCAGCGTAATGGCCAAGACGAAGTGTTACGTTTTATTAAAACAAATTTATTAGAAGGCGAAGCACCGCCCCCGACACTAGAAAGTAATACTCAAATTAAAGCGCAGGCTGGCACACAAGGTGAGCAGGCGCGTAATTTATTAGGCACTGCACTAGAGCGTTTAAATAACGACCCTGATGTGTATTTAAATCAAATGGGTTTAGTTGCTAACGGTGGTCAGGGTTATGAAATTACCGATAACGTGCCAAGTTATATACGGCGCAATATTGGTTTAAAGGCAGGTGATAAAATTTTGCGACTAAATGGACAGCCCTTAGGTAATGTACAATTAGATAAAAATTTATTACAACAAGTACAACAAACAGGACACGCCCGTATCGAAATTCAACGCGGCAGCCATCATTTAACCATTGAGCAAAACTTTTAACATGAATGCACGTAAAACACTTTTTGCCCTTTCGCTATTGCTGGCTTTTAACCAATCGGCTTTGGCTAAAACTTGGAAGGTCAATCTTAAAGATGCAGAAATTTCGGCTTTAGTATCTGAAGTCTCCGAAATTACAGGTAAAAACTTTATTGTTGACCCACGCGTTAAAGGCAACATCACGGTTATCTCTAGCAAGCCCATGAGTGCCAATGCAGTTTACGAACTGTTTTTGGGGGTGTTGAGTGTTAATGGTTTTGCTGCTGTTCCTGTTGGTGACGTGATTAAATTAGTGCCAGACGTTAACGCCAAACAAAATGCCGTACCCTTTGACTTAACATCAAAAATAAAGGGCGAAGCGCTGGTTACTCGCGTTATTATGTTGGATAACACCAATGCCAATGAGTTAGTGCCAGTTATTAGACCTTTGCTTCCACAATTTGCTCATTTAGCGGCCATTAATGGTGCAAATGCGTTAATTATCTCTGACCATGCTAATAATATTATCGAAATAGAGCGTTTAATTAAGTCTTTAGATTCTGGTGAAGGGGATGAATTAGAAGTCATTGCTTTAAAAGAAGCGCGTGTTGATGATGTATTGACCATGTTAGACGGCTTAACCTCAACCAGTGCTAGCAAAGATGTACGTGGTTCACGGGTACGCTTAATTGCAGATACGCGTAGTAATCGGCTCTTAATTAAGGGTGATACTCAAGCGCGTAAACGTATACGTGATGTAGTTGCCCAACTTGATACCCCAGCCTCTGACCGTTTAGCAGGTGTACGCGTGATTCGCCTGCAACACGCCAATGCCAAACAAATCGCTGAAGTAATGCGTAGTTTGGTAAGTAATGATAGTGGTTCTGCAAAAGCCGCCGCAGGTGGTGCAGCAAGTACAGCATCAAGCGCAGGTGGTGTGAGCTTAATTGCTGATGAAAGCCAAAATGCCTTAGTTATTAAAGCTGATCCTTCATTAATGCGTGAATTAGAAAGTGTGGTGCAACAATTAGACCAACGGCGTTCACAAGTGTTAATTCAAGCGGCTATTTTAGAAATTTCGGGTGATAATGCCGATGCTTTAGGTGTACAGTGGGCAGCGGGTGACCCAAGCAAAGGCGTTGGCTTAATTAATTTTTCCAATGTGGGTGCAAGTCTAACCAGTATTGCTGCGGTAGCTGCTCAAGATACCCCAACAAGTTTACCTAATTTGAATGGTGCATCGATTGGTTTTGGCAAAACAGAAACCAATAGTAACGGTGATAGAAGCTTTTATGGGGCGTTAATTCAAGCCATTAAAACCATGAGTAATGCCAATTTACTCTCTACGCCAAGCATTATGACCATTGATAATCAAGAAGCTAAAATTGTTGTTGGGCAAAATGTCCCGTTTATTACGGGTCAAAGCACAAACTCCAGTTCGGGTACAAGTAACCCTTTTACCACCATCGAACGTCAAGATGTGGGTATCACCCTTAAAGTCAAACCGCATATTGGTGAAGGTGGCACAGTAAAATTAGAGGTTGAACAAGAAGTTTCCTCTGTTGTCCCAAGCGTAGCAGGTGTAAACTCGGCAGACTTAATTACCAACAAGCGTTCGATTAAAACAACGATTTTGGCTGATGATGGTCAAACCATTGTATTAGGTGGTTTAATACAGGATGACAACTCACAATCTGTGAGCGAAGTCCCACTTTTGAGTAAAATACCACTCTTGGGGCATTTATTTAGATCTAAAAGCCATAGCCAAACGAAGCGAAATTTATTAGTGTTCTTGCAACCAATTATTTTACGCGATAGTCAAAATGCGGTAGATTTGGCGGCAAAGCAATATAATCAAATACGTATTTTGCAATTAGAAGTGGGTGAAAAAGGCAAACTATCACGCCTTCCAGAACAGATTGATCAAATTTATCAGGGGGCTACTAAAGCAGTTCCCCCAAAAACCGTTAAATAGGGAAGAGATACTATTATGTTGAAGTTACAATTTGTTGATCGTCGCCAACCTGCATTTTGGTTGGTTGACCCGCGTTTGACGATTGGTCGTGACAAAACAAATAACCTTGTTATTAATGATGAAGGTATTAGTGTTTTTCATGCTGAGCTACAACAAGAAGAAGGAAAGTTGTTTTTACGCGACACAGGCAGTGTGAATGGTACTTTTTTAAATGGCGAGCCTGTCACTAAGCGCACCGAGGTTAAAGTAGGCGATACTATTCGTTTACATTTAGTTGAGTTGCAAGTGATTGACCCAACTAAAGCTCCGCCCGAACCTGTTGCTCCGCCTGTTAAAAGAGAAATGCCCAAAGCAGCTCCTTTATGGCAAGTAAAAGCCATGACTGGCGTGATTTCGGGGCGCATGTTTCCAATTGATGGGACTAATGTTATTGGCCGTGATCCTCACTGTGACATCGTGGTCGGTGGCGCACATGTGTCACGTCGTCATGCTGAGTTTTTGATTCGTAATGGTGCGTTGTGGGTTAAAGATTTAGGCTCATCTAATGGTTCTTTTGTTAATGGTAAGCGTTACGAAGAAGTTGCCTTACAAAATGGCGACGAAGTAAAGTTTGATGCTATGATTTTTAAAGTCGTTGGCCCTACAGAGCCTGTTGTTCATTCTGACTTTGAAGAAGAAGCCGAAAGAACACAATTTAGACCCGTTGTAAATGTGCCTTTAGCTAAAACACCTAAAAGTGTGTCACCTGCACCAGTTAATAATCGACCAACAGCAAGTGCGCCTGTACCTAAAGTAACACCTGCGCCTGCTATTGAGCCATCTCCTGTGGTAAATACTAACTCCTCAAATGATAAGAGTGATAGTGGCAGTAGTATGGGTGTGATTGTGATTGCAATTTTGATACTTATCATCTTGATTGCTGTTTACAAGCTAGCTTAATTAGCATTAAGCGGTACTAAATAAAGGCGACTTATAGTCGTCTTTATTTTTTTAGATGGCTGATAAATGCCGCTAAAAACTGTGCCGCCTCTGCGCCTGTTAATACTCGATGGTCAAAACTCAACGATAAAGGAATGACTGTCTTGGTTTTGACTTTGCCTTTTTTGGATAAAACAGCGCGTTGTTCTATTTTTCCAATTCCAATAATGGCAACTTGAGGTGGCACAATCATCGGTGTCGCAAAACGTCCTGCCATCATGCCAAAGTTAGATAAACTAATGGTTGCGCCTTGTAATTGAGCAGGCATTAATTGGTGTTGTTGTGCCGCTTGTTTAAGGGTTTTAATTTGCTGTATTAATTGACTCGGCGTGAGTAAATTGGCTTTATGAATCACAGGCACAAATAAACCATGTGCCGTATTGACCGCTAAACCTAAATTGACCTCTTTATGTAATATTAATTTGTTGTTGCTAAACCACGCATTTAGTTTGGGTTCAGCCTCACAAGCGGCACATAAAGCGGCAATTAAACGCGGCAGTGCTTTGGTAGATTTTGGCCATTTGACCCAGACTTCATCAAATAAAGTCACTAAAGCCACTTGTTGATGTGCGGCACTAAGCTGTTGCATGTGAGCCTGTTAAGGCTATTTCGTTGGTAGCAACGCTTGTGCTGTGAGTGTGAGCTTGTAGGTTGTCGTGGGCTTGCCTAAGCTCCTTGTCACTAAAACGCTGTTGGCCAATCATAAAACTATGTTGACTGGCTTGTGTTGAGGCTTCGGCTAATTCACCCACTACGCTGACGCTTTTAGATGTGGTGGTAGTTTGAGTTGTTTGATTAACTGTCTCATAACTTAATAAAGGCAACCCTACTTTGACTACACTATTAGGCTCGGCTAATAATGTGTGAATAATTAAATCTTCGGGCGCAGGAATTTCGACAATCGCTTTGGCTGTTTCTACCGCTAACAGTGGCTCACCCTGTTTAAGCTGACTTTGTGGTGCGGCATACCATTCAACTAAGGTCGCTTCGTGTAAGCCTTCGCCTAAATCGGGCAGCATAAACGTTTTCATGAACTCGCCTCCATTAAGGCACGACTTGTTTGCACAATATCGGCTATTTGCGGCAAATAGGCTTGCTCAAGTTTAAAATAAGGCAAAATCACATCAGGTGGACTAATAATTTTAATGGGAGCGCGTAAGGCATAAAACGCAGTGTCGGCCAAACGAGCCGCAATATCACTGCCTAAACCACCCGATTTTACCGCCTCTTGCACAATGATGCAGCGTCCTGTTAATGCGACTGAGTTAATAATGGTCGTCATATCAAGTGGTTTTAAACAGGCTACATCAATCACTTCGGCTTCAATGCCGTATTGGGCTAACTGCTCGGCAGCTTGTAGACAATCTTGCACCATCGCTCCCCATGCAATTAAGCTGAGGTCAACACCTTTGCGCCATACTAAACATTGCTCTAGGTCTATTTGTTGGCCGTCATCTAGTACTTCTTCCTTAAAACTACGATAAATACGCTCAGGCTCTAACACAATCACAGGGTCAGGACTACGAATAGCCGCTAGTAGCAAACCATAAGCGGTGCGCGGCGAGGATAACGCCACGACTTTTAAGCCTGCAATATGGCACAAAATGGCTTCGGTGCTTTCGGAGTGATGTTCGGGGGCATGAATTCCTCCACCAAACGGTGTACGAATGGTGAGCGGACAAGATAAACGCCCCCGAGTCCGATTGCGTAACCGTGCCGCATGAGAAATTAAATGCTCTAAAGCGGCATAAATAAAACCCAAAAACTGAATTTCGGCCACAGGACGCAAGCCTTGACTACTCATTCCTACCGAAACCCCTGCAATTAGGTTTTCGGCCAGTGGGGTGTCTAACACACGGCGTGAGCCAAAGCGTTCACGTAGTCCTTGAGTGGCTCTAAAAACACCGCCATTTTTGCCTACATCTTCACCCAAAATAATTACCCGTTCATCTTCACTCATGGCGCGGGCGAGGGCAAGGTCAACGGCTTCCACAAGGTTAAGTAACATGGCTACACTCCACGTTGTTGCGCTAAATCTTTGGGCAATTCACTGTACAAATAATTAAACATATCGTCTGGATTAACAGGCTCTAGGCTTAAATAGGCCTGTACTTCGAGTTCTATTTCTTGGCGTAATTCGTGTTCTAAGGCTTGTTGTTGTTCGTTTGTCCATCTCATTTGTTGCTCTAATAGCTTTCTAAAACGAATTAATGGCTCTAGGTGTTGCGCCTGTTCTTTTTCTTTGGCATTAGCATAGCGGCTCATATCATCTGCGGTGGTGTGGTCACATAATCTATAAGTCACTGCCTCAATAAGCGTTGCGCCTTTGCTAGAACGTGCGCGTTCTAAGGCTTCGTCAAGCACCATCATCATGGCAAAAAAATCATTACCATCAACCCTTACACCTAATATGCCAGCAGCAATGGCTTTTTGAGCTAAGGTTTCACACGCGGTTTGTTGGCTAAGTGGCACAGAAATCGCCCATTGATTATTGTTAATTACCACCACTAAAGGTAAATGCCACACCCCTGCTAAATTGAGAGCTTCATAAAAGTCACCTCTGGAGCTTGCACCATCACCACAAGTGCTTAACGCCGCTTGTGCTTGATGTTTAAGTTTGAGTGCGGTAGCTACACCTGCGGCATGAGTAATTTGGGTGGCTATAGGAATACACGCAGGAAAGTCATAATCGGGCGCATCAAACGAACCCCATTCATCACCACCCCAAAATTGCAAAATCGAACGCATTTGTGTGCCGCGTAACAGTTGTGCAGCTTGGTCACGGTAGTAAGGAATAAATACATCATTTTGTTGTAGGCTAAAACCAATGGCGGCACTAATCGCTTCTTGGCCTAAACAACTGGCATAAGTGCCAAGCTGACCCGTACGTTGTAAGGCAATGGCACGTTGGTCAAAAAGGCGTGTGCGCCATAAATGTGTGTAGGCTTTAAGCCAAAACTCAGTTTGTTGTAGTGTTGAGCTGAGTGAGCCAAGCAGTTCGCCTTGTGGGTTTAACACTTGATGAATCGGGTAGTCTAGGGTTTGAGCATGAGCAAAGGCCACAATAAACTCCTTAATACTTGTTTTTATGAGTATTAATTTGAGTGTAGTCTTTAGTGTGGGCTTTTCCAGTATGCTACAAAGTCGTTTTTGTGCCGTAAAAAATTATGCCGCAAAGAATATGCTAAATTTAAGAGATATTACATAAAAAGCCATGTTTTTAAGGTGTTAGCATGAAAAGTAAAATCCCCGAAATTCCTGCCCGTTACTATGCGCGTATGGTTGATGTATTACAAAAAATGGATGTAGATATTTTTAGCTTATTACAGCTAGCAAAAATAGACGGTAAGACCCTGCACGATACAGATACTTTATTGAGCATTAGCCAAGTAGAGGCGCTCATTGCAGAGATGCTGCGCCTTTCTCAAAAAAGCGATTTAGCCATAGAGGTAGGGCGTGCGCTTAAATTAACTTCTCATAGTAGTGTGGGTTTTGCATTACTCACCAGCCCGAGTATGAGTTATGCACTGCATTTATTGGCGCGTTATTTTAGGCTCATTACGCCTCTTTTTTCTATGCAATACGCACTGAGTCATGAGCGTGTTGATTTGTTATTTAGGCCAATTTTACCCATGAGTCACACTTGCTTGGCCTTTCATTTAGAGGCGATGGCGGTTGCGATACATTGGGATTTATCAGAATTACTACAACAGCGTTTGCCACGTTATGATTTATATCTTTCGTTACCTAGACCCGCTCATGTGGCGCGTTACAATGAGTTAGTAGAAGCGCGGTGTCATTTTTTGTGGGAAAGTACGCCGTGTTTACGCATGAGTTTTGCCGCAGAATTTATGCAAAGACCTTTGCCCTTTGCCGACCCTGCCGCTTTGCAAATGGCGGAGCGTCAGTGCCATGAGTTAGTAAAAAAAGTGATTATTGGCAATAAAGTGGCTGATTGGGTGTTAATGATGTTGCGTGAATCGGATGACGGTATGCCTAGTTTGGCCGAATTAGCGCATACCTTAAATTTATCTACACGCACCTTAGACCGTTATTTAAAAAAACAAGAAGTAAGTTTTAGAGCATTACAACAACAGGTAATACAAGAAAAAAGTTTAAAGATGTTGGCCGCGCATCAATTAACCATTACTCAAATTGCTTACGAACTCGGTTACGCCAATTCCGCTAATTTTACTCGCGCCTTTAAGCAGGTTATGGGCATTAGTCCTAGTGAGTATCGTCGCCATTTAAGTAAAGCCTGAGTTTTTATTACATAGCCCATTGTCTTAAAATGACTCTTAGTTGTCTTAAAATGAATGTTTTAACGCGTCGTGTCGTTCTATGCTAAGGCGGTAGTTTTATATGCCGACAATTGGTATCTAGCTTTAGAATAAACATTGGGGATAAATTCATGGGCGTTATTAACTTTATAAATCATGATGGCAAACAACATGTGGTTGAGCTTGAGGTGGGTAAATCCCTGATGCAGATTGCCATGGATAATGGTGTGTCGGGCATAGATGCCGATTGCGGTGGGGCTTGTGCCTGTGGAACTTGTCATATTGTCGTTGATACAAAATGGATAAATGCAGCGGGTAGCGTAATGGATGATGAGTTACAAATGCTCGAAATGACTCCCGAAAAAAAACCAACTTCGCGTCTTTCGTGCCAAATTAAAGCCTCTGAGTCGATGGATGGCATGATAGTACATGTACCAGAATTTCAAATGTAATTAAAAAATACAATTATAACAAATACTTGTGTTGTTAAAACAACCTCTATATGGTTAGGTGAAAATTATGAGCCTCTTAGAATCGGCGATTAAAAAAGCGTCATCTGTAATAACTGAAATTAATGAAAAAGTGCCTGCTATCGAAAAAGCATCAAGTATGATGATGGATAAGGTAACGGCAAACGTGCCAATGTATGTTCAAATTAAAGGTATGCATTTCTTTCAAAAAGTTAAAAGACGTGTCATTAAAAACGCGCCATTTCCTGAGTTTGTTGAACGCCCTTTGCCCGATGTATCAACCCTAAAACTTGAAGATATCGACGTAAGTAATCCCTTTTTATATAAACAGCATTTGTGGCAGTCTTACTTTAAGCGTTTGCGTGAAGAAAGCCCTGTTCATTATCAAAAAAATAGCCCTTTTGGTGCATTTTGGTCGATAACTCGTTATGAAGACATTATGTTTGTGGATAAAAACCACGAGTTGTTTTCGGCAGAGCCATTCATCATGATTGGTAATACCCCTGACGGGCTTGATTTAGAAACCTTTATTGCGATGGATCCACCTAAGCATGATGTACAAAGACAGGCAGTTCAGGATGTGGTTGCACCCAAAAACTTAAAAGAATTAGAAGGACTGATCCGCAGTCGTACTCAAGAAGTATTAGATAGTTTGCCTTTAGATAAGCCCTTTGATTGGGTACAAAACGTCTCGGTTGAGTTAACAGCAAGAATGTTGGCAACACTGTTAGATTTTCCGTACGAAAAACGTCACAAGCTGGTGTATTGGTCAGACTTGGCGGCAGGTACGTCGGAGTCTAATGGTGGAAAAAATAATGATATAGATGAGATTTATATTGGTGTAGCCGATATGGTTAAACATTTTTCGCAACTTTGGTATGAAAAAAAATCGCAAAAAGACGCTGGTGCAGCTATGGGCTTTGACATGATAAGTATGCTCATTGCAAATAAAGACACTGAAGATTTAATTCATAGACCGATGGAGTTTTTGGGTAATTTGGCCTTATTGATTATTGGCGGTAACGACACCACACGCAACTCAATGACAGGCGGTGTTTATGCCCTAAGCTTGTTTCCTAATGAGTTTACTAAACTCAAAAACAACCCCAGTGTCATTCCCAATATGGTATCCGAAATTATTCGTTGGCAAACGCCGTTGGCCTATATGCGGCGTATCGCCAAACAAGATGTAGAGCTTAATGGCCAAACCATTAAAAAAGGTGACAAAGTGGTGATGTGGTATGCCTCTGGTAATCGTGATGAGCAACACTTTGAGCAAGCTAATGATTTTATTATTGACCGTAAAAATGCCCGTAGTCATATGTCGTTTGGCTTTGGTATTCATCGTTGCATGGGTAATCGTTTAGCAGAGTTACAGTTACGCATTTTGTGGGAAGAGTTATTAGCACGTTTTGACACTATTGAAGTGCTTAGCGAGCCAGAAATTGTACAGTCTAACTTTGTGAGAGGTTACGCCAAGATGATGGTAAAACTCACCGCCAAAGCTTAAAAAATAGGATACTCCGATGACACACAAAATAGCCGTTATTATTGGCGCGAGTCATGCCGCTGCTCAGCTTTCAACTAGCTTACGTCAAGAAGGCTGGGAGGGGGATATTTTAGTCATCGGTGATGAGCCGTATCTGCCTTATCATCGTCCACCGCTGTCAAAAACATTTTTGTCGGGTGATAAAACTATTGAAGAGTTGTTTATTCGTCCTGCGGCATTTTATCAAAAAAATAATATTCAGTTTAAACAAGCTCGCGTAACCGCTATTAACCGCGCACAACAAACACTGACGCTTAGTGACGGTACAAACCTCGCATATGACAAGCTGGCCTTGTGTATGGGGGCGCGAGTGAGAAAAGCGGCTATTGTAGGCGAAGAGCTTACAGGTGTTTGTTACTTGCGTAACATCGCCGATGTTAAAAGTATTCAACCTTATGTGGCGCAAGGCAAACGTGCGGTGATTATTGGTGGCGGTTATATTGGTTTAGAAACGGCTGCGGCACTAAAAAAGCAGGGTATGGATGTTGTTGTGTTAGAAATGGCCGACAGAATTTTGCAACGGGTTACTGCGCCAGAGTTGTCTGAGTTTTATACGCGCATACACCACGAAGAAGGCGTACAAATTCATACAGGTATTTTGGTTGCTGAAATTTGCGGTAATGGTCAGGTGCAAAAAGTCGTTTGTGCTAACGGTGCTGAGTTTGTGGCTGATGTGGTAATTATTGGTGTGGGTGTTGTGCCAAATGTGGAATTAGCTCAGCAAGCAGGCATTGAGGTTAACAACGGCATTGTTGTTGATGAGTTTTGCCGTACTAATGACCCTAATATCGTAGCTGCGGGTGACTGCGCTAATCATTTTAATAGTATTTATCATCGCCGTATGCGTTTGGAGTCCGTTCCCAATGCGGGTGAGCAGGGCAAAACAGCCGCCGCTACCATCTGTGGATTAAATAAAGAATACAAAAGCTTACCGTGGTTTTGGTCTGACCAATACGACTTAAAATTACAAATTGCAGGTTTAAGCCAAGGTTATGACACGGTTGTGATTCGTGGCGATAAAAATAATAGCCGCAGTTTTGCCGCTTTTTATTTTAAAGAAGGCGTTTTAATTGCAGCCGATTGTATTAACCGACCACAAGAGTTTATGTTGAGCAAAAAAATTATTTTAGAAAACATTGCCGTTGAACCAAGTCGATTGGCAGATGAGTCTATTTTAGTTAAAGAGTTATTGGCTTGATTAGTAGGGTGGGTTATTAACCCACCTAAGCCAAGTTTAAGTATTAAGATAGGTCATTAAGGGTTTATGTAAATTCATATGTACGCCTAAGTTTACAAAGTTCCAATAATGCCCACCAATGGCGCGATTAACCATCATGGTTTCGGCACTGGGTTGAAAGCTATCCCAATACTTCATTAACGATTTAATTTGTTTTAACACTTGCTCGTGTACTTGGCTTTGGCCAAAGTCAAATTGTTGGTCTTTGAGTGGGGCTAATAAAATCTCAATCCATTGTAAATAGTATTCGGGTGGCACAATGCCTACCTCTGTTCTTACCCCTATATCACGTAACACAATCTCAACAGTGGCATAATCATTAACGAGGGCGGCGCGTACTAAACGTTTCATGTCGGCCACCAAAATAGGATTAAGGCGTTTTACACAGCCAAAATCATACATAATTAACGTGCCATTGGGTCTAAAAGCAAAGTTACCAGGGTGCGAGTCGCAGTGTAGCGCGTGTAAATGATACATTTCTTCGCATAGCACATTAAATAAACGCTCGCCAATCTCATTACGCACCGCTTGTGAGTAGTCTTTAGCGGTTTGAATACTATCACCGCCTTCATAACTCAGCGTTAATACACGACGGCTCGAATACTCACTAAAGACTTTAGGAATAATCACTTTGTCGTCAGTGGCATGAAAAGCTCTAAACTCAATTAAATTAGCTGCTTCTTGCACATAATCTAATTCGGCATGAAGTGAGGTGCGAATTTCTTCAAAGAGTTTTTCTTGTAGCTCTTTGCTTAGTTTAATCACACCTGCCAACTTTAAAGCTATGCGTAAATGTTTTAAATCAGACTCACAACATTCATCAACCGCAGGATATTGCACCTTAACAATCACATCTTCACCTGTGATTAATTTGGCGCGATGCACTTGACCAATAGACGCGGCGGCAAACGGTGTTTCTTCAAACTCGGCAAATTTTTGGTGTGGCTTTGCGCCTAATTCACGTAACACTTGCTGTTCAATGAGGCTAAACGGCATAGGTGGTGCTTCTTTTTGCAGTTTGGTCATGGCGGCGGCAATTTCGGGCGGAAAAATATCTTGATATTGCGAGGCGATTTGGCCTACCTTCATCACTGCGCCTTTCATTTCGCCTAAAGTATTGGCAATTTGTTTACCAATTTCGTGGTACATATCACTGCGTGCTTCGGCTTTTTGTTCGGCAGAACCGACTAAACTTTTAACCGAGTTACTCATCACTTTGCCTGTAATACTGGCGGTCATGCCTGCTAAACGCATAAAACGTTTGGTAGGTGTACTGGCGTGAGATTTATTATTGTCGCTCATGTGACAGTCCAAAAAGGAAGTGATGTTGGTGTTCAATGCTAAAGTTATCTGGCTGATTGTCAATGTGCCATGTGTCATCATAAGTGGTTATCAGTTATCAGTTATCAGTGTCATCTAAATAATTTATTTATGGAAATAAATAAAAAACATTAACCTAAGCCAACAGAGTGGGCTGGAGAAAATAATAATGATATGGTTTTTAGGAATTGTCGCGTTGGTTGTATTTGTCTTTTACTATCAGCGGCAGATTTATCAAAAGCGTTTATTAGTCATCAAAAACTTACGTTTTGATGCATCAATTACGCGCCGCCTTGCCGATAAATATCCGCATTTAACTTCATCTCAAACACAGCAAATATTAGAGGGTTTGCGTGATTATTTTTATATGGTGTTAATGGCGCGAGGTAAAGGTATGTTAAGTATGCCCTCACAAGCGGTGGACGAAGCATGGCACGCCTTTATTTTATCAACCAAAGCCTATAATAGTTTTTGTAGGCGGGCTTTTGGTAAGTTTTTACATCATCATCCTGCTGAAACGATGACGACCCAAACCCAAGCTAGCAACGGGATAAAGCGCACATGGAACTTGGCGTGTCGCCACGAAAATATTAATGCCGCTAATCCTCAAAGAATGCCTCGATTATTTGCCCTAGATGGTGAGTTTAAAATTGCGAATGGTTTTGTATATAGCTTGCATTGTATGGCACTAGGTGCAGCAGCTAATAGTTATTGTGCCAGTAATATTGGCAGCGGTTGTGGTGGTGGTTGCTCAAGTGGTAACAGTAATGATAGTGACAGCAGTAGTGATAGTGGTTGTGGCGGGGGATGTGGAGGAGATTAGTAGATATATTAGACCTCACCCCAACCCTCTCCTAATAGGAGAGGGAGTTTTTTAAGCTCAAACTATATCTATTAGGCTTAAACAATCAATGCAGCTTGCTCAAAACTTAATCGTGGATTACGTGGGTATAATTTGCTTACATCGCCATAACCTAAATTAATTAAAAAGTTAGAGCGGGTATTGGTGCCTGCAAAAAAAGCCGCATCAACTGCGGTATTATCAAAACCCGACATTGCGCCTGTATCTAAGCCTAAAGCGCGTGCCGCCATAATTAAATAAGCCCCTTGTAATGAGCTATTTCTAAAGGCGGTGTCATCAATTAACGCCTGATTACCCACAAACCATGATTTGGCATCGGTTTGTGGAAAGAGTTGCGGTAAATGTTCGTAAAAGTTGTAGTCGGTAGCCACAATCACGGTCACAGGCGCGTTCATCGTTTTAGCCACATTACCTTCGGCTAAAGCAGGTTTGAGCTTGGCTTTAGCTTCGGGGCTAGTGATAAAGACAAAACGAGCAGGTGAGCCATTGGTCGATGTGGGTGCAAACTTAGTGAGTTCATACAATTCGTGTAATTGCTCGGCTGTTACCGCTTTATCTTGCCATGCCGAAAAGGTACGCGCTTGAGTAAAAAGTTGATTTAAAGTGCTGTTGTCTAAAGGTGTGTGCATGATGCGTGCTCTTATGCAAATCTGGATGAGATAAGCATAAGAGCGTAGTGATTTTTTAGCTAGAGAAGCAATGAGACAATGGGTGTTGCTTAAAAAGAAACACCTACAGTTTAGGACTTACGCGGTTATCGTTTTGATTTAGCCCTCACTCTAGCTCTCTCCCTGTGGGAGAGAGCTAGAGTGAGGGAGAGTTTTAAGCTGTTATTCGCCGCTTTCGTAAACCATGTTTTCGGAGGGAGGTTGTAAATAGTAGCCTTGTAAATAACGCACACCCATTGTCCATAATTTAGACACGGTTGCGGCATTTTCTACATAAGACACAATCACACGTTTATTTAGCCCATTAAGCTCACCTGCCATCTTTTTAGTGTTATCTAAATTGGTTTCTTGAGTTAAGTCTTGGGTAAATGAGCGGTCAAGTTTGATATATTCCGCTTCAACATGGTTAAGAGTATTGGTTGGATTAAGTGTACAACCAAAGTTAGTAATAGAAACTGCAATACCATGTCCATTTAAGGCAGTAGCTTGTTCTTTGGCATTTTTTAAGTAAGTAATAACATCATTTTCGGAGAATTGAATCACTAAAGGTTTGCCTTTAGGATCAATGGCTTTGGATAGTTTGGCAATGAGTTCGGGTAAGGTTGAATCTTGTAGCGACTCAGCGGTTAAATTAATTAACAAACGACTATTAGGATGACGTGCTAAATGCTCTTTAAGACGCTTACAGGCATTAATTAACACCCAACGGTCAATTTTACTACCTAGTTGATAACGCTGTGCGACATCTAAAAATTCATCAGGTGCCATTACCTTGCCATCGGCTAAGGGAAGGCGTACAAACACTTCATAAAATTGTGCGGTTTCATCTTCCACGTCAAATAATGGCTGAAACAGAATTTTAAATTTATTGTGTTCGAGGGCTTCAACTAATAACTCGCGTAAAGCCGAGTCATTGGCAGCGGCATTTTCGGCAGGGTTATATACATTAATGCCATTACCTGCACCTTTAGTATCCATTTTAACTTTGGCAGAAGCATTAACAGCACGAGTTAATAATTCGGGTACATCAGGTGCGGTTTCGCCAATCATTGCCACACCAATACTAAGTGAGGTTTGAATGGTTTTACCATTAGGAATGTCAAATAAACGCTCATAAACAGCTTGGCATACGCTTTCTGCTCGTTTTTTAGCGTCTTCTACATTACTGTCTTGTAAAATAGCACTAAAGACGTTATCGCTAAATCGAGCTAATAGCGCATTTGGAAAGCAACTTTCTAGGAGTTTGGCTAGAGCAATCACCACACTATCAGTACCAACAATGCCTGCATTAGCGGTAATATAGGGCAGGTTATCAATTGCCATATAAAATAAAGCACTTTGAGCTTTATCACGGCGCGCTACCAAGAGAGTTTCTTCCAGTGCTTCTTCTAAACGTAAACGGTTAGGTAAGCCTGTTAAGGTATCAATCGAAGTGGCTGCTTTGAGTTGCTCGGCTAATAGCGTAGCTTTGCCTTCATTATCATCACGACGAATAATAATTTGCGTACAGCGTTCACCATCATAACTCGCAGTAGATAGCTGCATCATGGCATCAATTTGGTCGCCATCTGCTTTTACACCATGAAATTTGAGGTCTTTAGAAATCTTTTCGCCTTTACTATAAGAGCGTAAATAATCTTTAAAGTTGGCTAAATCCTGTTTGCCAACAAGGTCAATCATGGGCATGCCTTCGAGGTCATCACCCGATTCATAACCAAAAAGCTCTACATAGGCGTTATTGGCATAAATATGCATACCATCATGCACATAGGCAATGGCATCACGCGAATTTTCGAGGAGTAATTGGCAGCGTTTTTCAGTTTCTTTTAAAAAGGATTCAGCAGCACGTTTAGCGCGGCGATGATATAAGTTATTAAGCTCACGACGAATAGCAAACACAATATGTTGGTGTTGATTATAAACAATGGCATCAACGGCGTTGTTTTCTAGTGCTTCAACAATAATATCTTCATCATATTCATTAATTAATACAATTAACGGAATGTCTTTATCGGAGTCACGAATGTGCGCTAGGGCATCGGTAAAATTACCATCACTCATCCCTTCTGCGGCTAAAACCAAATCCCATACTTGATTTTTAATAAGGTCTTTAAAATCTTCTAGCGTAGCAATTAATTGTGGGCGTGTTGGCGTACCTGCACCTTTAAGTGTTTTAATAATATCTTCTGTGTTGTCTGCAGACGAGTGCAATACCAACAAGCGCAAGGTTTCACTTTTAGTGGCCATAGGGATAAAAATCCTAAATAAAATCAATGTCATCTTATGCCTAAATCATTGTCAAATGATTTAGCGTCAGTCTTTGTACTATAGCAAAATTTGTACCAATATAGTTTTTTATCCTAATACATCATGTTGCTACCTAGATTTAGGCTTATGCAACATGGGTATTAATTATAACTTGTTAGTGTTTGCCACAAAATATACCTAAGCTGAATATCTACAAATTGCCCCACAGGGTATCAAAGTCATCTTTAGTTTCAGATTTTTCGCCCATGTTATTGGTGTTTGTTTGAGATTTAGGCACAGGGGCTTGTAGCCATGTAAAGGTAAATTGACTAAAGCTTTGTGTGGTTAAGGTTTCGGTCGTTAGCTGCGCTTTATGTTCTTCGTTGCCTTGCCTTAACATCACGTTGTAGCCTGTTCTAAACGACACATTGGGCGTAATCAAGGTGGCAGGGCGCCCCATAGATTTTACTTCGGGCAGTAAAAAAGTACGCATATATTCAGTGCGCTCACCTGTCTTTTTAAGCACACGTGCACCGCACGGTTTTACTGTACCAGAAATAATTTCGATGCCTGCTTCTGCACCTAAGGTGGGCAATTGTTTTACCCAGCGCACAATACCAATCGTCCAGCTTTTTTCGGCTTGCTCACGCATCGCCAATATTTCACCTGTGCGTAAACTAATCGGTGGCTCGCAATCCCAACGGATACAATAACCACCGGGACTAATGTTTACAATCATGGCGGCATAAGGTGGGTATAACCCTGCTTGATTTTTGGTACGTGCTATTTTGCCTTCTTTTTCGTCAGCAATACTAGGCACACTGCTAATTTTAAAATCTAAAATTTCATGTGGATCGTTAGCTCCGCCGTTACGCAAAAAGAAGTTTTTTTCTTCTTCAGAAAAATCGGGTGGTAAGTTTAAAAAATATTCAAATTCAACTTCATTGGCAATATGGTAATGCGAAGCTGTTAATCCTAAACACACCAGTAATTGTCCATCATAGCTGCGTCTGGCAAAGGTGCGCTCCGCAGGACTACTCCATGAGCCAATTAAGTGCTGTAATAAACTCGGATTAAGTTGTTCGCCATGATGTAATTGATTGTTAGGTGTAGTTTGTACGGCTTGTAAATGCTGTACAAATTTACTGGCATCTACATAATGAGCTTGAGGAACATCGGCTGCTTTAGAAACATAAGTGGGTGGTAAGTCGCCTTCAACATCAATGAGTAATAAGTCTGAAATCTGAAATTTTGGCTTGAGTTTAAGATAGCCCGTCCATAATTCACTTGCATCAAAAATCTGTCTAATTTCGGTTTGACGTAATTTGTTGGTTTGGCTGCTGGCTAAAATAATCGTTCTTAAATAAGCGTCATGTACCGTGACTTCTTGAGCAAAGGCTAAATGTTCATCGGCTACGGCGAGTTGCGCGACACCATGTGTCGTTGCTGCATGATGTAGTGTATGTAAATCTGACCACAAACCTGCGGGGGCAGGTAAGTATAACAATTGAGTTTCGAGTAATAAGCCGTTAAGTTCACTAATCGCACGTTGAAACGCTTGTGCTGCAAGTTGTAATTGTTGGCGACGACCAATACCAATAATACTTAATTTGGTCATGAGCTTTTCGGCGCAGTCATAAGCCACTACTTTATAAGCGGTAGCTAAATAGTTGCGTAATGATTGTGCTAAAGAGGCAACACGATTGGCGCGGTCGGGTAATAACACTGACTGATTAAGATAATGTTTAGCTAAAGCATGTAAAATATTATGTACTGTAGGGCGTAATATTTCTAATAATTCAAAGCGAGTATCTTCGGACATTTTAACGCGCGTTAGTTCTTGCAGCGTTTGATACAGCTGTTTAGTTGTTTCGCCTACATTCATGATAGGTAAGGCATGTACCCATTTAATCATATCGTTTTTAGAATGATTAACGAGACTTAATTGGCTTAAGTTTCTTTCGGGTAAGCTTTGAGCCAATACTTGGTTAATTGTTGTCATTTTTGGTTAACCTATCTATGTCCATGTAAGATTTTGTAAGTGTTTTTTTTGATATACGAGTTAAGCGATTGAGAGCTTTAGTTTTATACCGAATACAGTTATTTGTCTATTGTATGCTGAATAAAGCATTCTACGCCATAGGTGCGATATTTTTGGCGGTGTATCAACATAAATAATTGACGCTTCATATTCCAAAACGGGGTGTTTAAAATAGTCAATGTGCCTGTTTGAATCGCTTCATCTAGCGATAAGCGTGAGGCACAACCAATACCAAGTCCACTGGCAACGACCCGCTGAATCGCTTCGGTATGGCCTAATTCTAACAAAATTTGAATTTGTGCTAAACGACCAATCACCGCATTATCAAAGACTTCACGTGTGCCAGAACCCGCTTCGCGTAAAATCCATTGTGCGTCTTGAAAGTCATCTTCATTGAGCATTTGTGTTAATTGTTTTTGGGCTAAAGGATGTATGGGGGCAGCAAATACCACTAACTCATCGGCTTGCCACGGTACCGCTTCTAAATTTGGCGAATGACAAAAACCTTCAATAAAGCCGATGTCTAATTCATATTGTTCGAGTGCATGAATAATCTGACTGGTATTGGCAATATCTAAACTTAATTGACATTGGGGATGATCTGCCATAAAACGTGCAATCAATGGTGGCATTAAATAATTACCCACCGTTAAACTTGCACCAATTTTAAGACTACCGACTTTGTCACCATGCCCACGCGCAATAGACTCTAGCTCATTAGCGTGAGCGACAGTATTAATGGCGTGAGGTAATAGTTTTCGGCCTAAGTCATTAAGCTGTAGGCGTTTACCAATGCGGTCAAACAACAAGCAATCTAATTGGCCTTCAAAATCTGACAAAGCCATACTAGCCGCGCTTTGGGTGAGGTTTAGCTCTGCCGCTGCGCGTGTGACGGTGCCATGTTTGGCAACCGCTTCAAAAATCGCCAGCTGTTTGAGGGTAATCCGCATAATAAATCGCCTTGTCTTATTTTTTTAAAATTAAAAAAATCAACGTGCTGTACCCATTGCCTGACCCATACGTACATTATTAGTGGCACTTAAACCGTCTTGCCATTGCATGACATTTTGTTCAAATAACACAATAGCGGTTGAGCCTAAATAAAAACGACCTAGTTCATCACCTTTGTTAAGATGAAGTGGCTTATTATGAAAGTTGGTTGTAATAATTTTTTGGCCTTTAGGGTCAATATTGCCACCCCAAGCGGTTGCAATACCCGCCACAATCATTGCGCCAACTAACACAACGGCCATTGTGCCAAGTTCGGTGTCAAATATACATACGAGGCGTTCGTTACGCGCAAATAAGTTAGGGACGTTTTCGGCGGTGGTGGTGTTAACCGAAAATAAATCACCAGCCACATAAATCGTTTGTACTAATTTGCCTGTAAAAGGCATATGAACCCGATGATAATCTTTAGGTGATAAATACACCGTGGCAAATTGGCCGCCCATAAAAGGTGCAGCGCGTTGCTCATCGCCACCTAATAGGGTGACGACACTGTAATCGTGACCTTTGGCCTGAAAAATTTTATCGGAACTAATGGCACCAATTTGCGAAATAGCACCGTCGGCAGGAGAAATAATGGCTTGAGGATTGTTATCAATAGGGCGAGCATTAGGTTTTAAAGCGCGGGTAAAAAAGTCATTAAAACTAGCATAGGCAAGCGGGTTTTCTTCTAATGCCTCACTCATGTTTACGTCGTACTGTGCGGCAAAATTTTTAATAAAGGTATTTTTGATTAAGGTGTTTTGACTGGCTGCCAATCGACCCACACCACGTGATAATAAATGCTGTGGCACAATATGCTGAAACGTAATAAACAAAGACATAAATAAAATCTCTATACAAAAATAAACTGCTTGTTATGTTAGCCCTCACCCCAACCCTCTCCCTGTGGGAGAGAGCTAGAGTGAGGGGGAACTTAAACTGCTACAGGTGTATCCTGACGATTGCCCCATTCACTCCAAGAGCCTGCATAAGCCTTTATATTAAAGCCTAACAGCTTTGCCACCAAATAACTTAAGCCAGAGCGATGATGTGTTTGGCAGTAAGTAATCACGGTTTTGCTGTTATCTATACCTAAGGTAGCTAACTCTTGTTGAATAATGGCTAATGGCCGTAATTTAAGCGAGTTATCTTTATCCATGACGTTTGTCCATTCATAATGTACCGCATGAGGAATATGGCCGCCACGCATCGCTAATAAACGTGAGCCTTTATATTCTTCAACCGAACGTGCATCCCATAAAACATAATGAGTGGTATCTTGGTAATGAGCCAAAACGTCAGCTATTAATGCTTGGGCTGGGGTATGCAATTGCAATGTGAGCTTTGATGGCGCAACGCTAACGGGTGTATTGTCAATGCTATAAGCGGCGGCTAACCATGCGTGTAATCCGCCATTAAGATACGAATAATTTTTGTGGCCAATAATATCTAAAGTCCAAATAAAACGTCCTGCCCAGCCGCCACCTTCGTCATCATAAACCACAATATGTTTATCAGCAGTTAAGCCAATAGATTCAAATAATTGCGTGAGTTTGTCGAGGCTGGGTAATTGACCCGCCGCAGGGAACTCGCCACTCACTAAATCACGACCATTAACCCAAACGGCATTTGGAATATGTGCTTGTTGATAAACAGAATTTTTGCACAAATCAACAATTAATAAATTGTCATCATTAAGGTGAGCAAGTAATTGTTCGGCTTCTATTAATAGAGGTAAGGTGGCCATAATGGCTCTCGGCTTAAAAACGTAAGTGGATTGTAAACAGAGTCAGGCACTTAGGCAAAACACTGTTTGTGTATTATTGAATAAATCCAGTATTCTTGAGCAAAATAATCTATTAAAGGAATACCCATGTTAAGCCTCTATCCCGAAATTCAGCCGCATCATCATTTTCATTTACCTGTGGATGACACTCATAATTTGTATGTAGAAGAAAGTGGCAACCCACAAGGCATTCCTGTGGTGTTTTTACACGGCGGGCCGGGTGCAGGCACACAACCGTGGCACAGGCGTTTTTTTGACCCAACGGTATATAGAATTGTATTGTTTGACCAACGTGGCTCAGGACAGTCAACACCTCATGCTAGTTTAGAAAATAATACCACAGGCCATTTAGTGGCTGATATGGAGCTAATACGTCAACATTTAGGCATAGAGCAATGGCTGTTATTTGGTGGTTCTTGGGGTTCTACCTTGGCTTTGGCTTACGCAGAGGCACATACTGAGCGTGTTTTAGGTTTGATTTTGCGTGGTGTATTTTTGTGTCGACGTGAAGATTTATTATGGTTTTATCAGGAGGGGGCGAGTCGTATTTTTCCTGATGCGTGGGAAGAGTATAAAAAAGCTATTCCTGTTGAAGAACACCACGATTTTATGGCTGCTTATCATAAACGCTTAACAGGTGAAGATGAGTTAGCGCAAATGGCTGCTGCTAAAGCGTGGTCGGTGTGGGAGGGTATGTGTTCTACCTTAAAGCCTAATCCTCATGTGGTGCATCATTTTGCTGACCCTCATACGGCGTTGTCGTTGGCGCGTATCGAAAGCCATTTTTTTGCCCATGATATTTTTTTGCAACCTAATCAATTGCTTAATCAAGCGCATAAATTAAAGGACATTGACGGTGTGATTGTGCATGGCCGTTATGATGTGGTGTGTCCTTTGGATGGCGCATTTGCCTTACATAAAGCATGGCCGCGTAGTGAGTTACATATTATTAGAGATGCAGGACATTCGGCGGCTGAGTTAGGCATTATTGATGCTTTGGTAAAAGCAACCAATGATTTTGCCTTAAGGTTGGCGTGATTTTTGTCTAACATGGAGAGCGGAAATTTTGGGTATTCTGATTGTATAGTGTGCAGTATCGCTATACAATAATGATTGAAAAGAGACCAAATATATGATTAAAGGTTTTAGGCATAAAGGGCTAGAGGTATTTTTTACAACAGGTAGCATGGCAGGAATACAAGCGGCACATAAAAGTAAACTAGCTCGTCAGCTTAATCAATTAAATCAGGCATCACAAGTTCAGGATATGAATATAGCGGGTTGGAAATTGCATAAGCTAACAGGAAAAAATCATAAAAACCAATTGGTTGATGGCCATTATGCTGTTTCGGTTAATGGCAATTGGCGATTAACCTTTTATTTTGAAGCAGAAAATGCCGTGTTAGTTGATTATCAAGATTACCACTAAGAGGTTTTAAAATGACACAAATGTTTAATCCTCCGTATCCTGCCGAAACATTACGTGAGGATATATTACCTGCTTTAGGGTTAACTGTTACAGCGGCGGCTAAACAATTAGGCGTATCACGTGCAGCATTGTCTAGGGTGCTTCATGGTGCCGCAGGTATTTCGCCAGAAATGGCTTTACGTATTGAGGCGTGGTTAGGTGTCGAAAATGGCGGACGTGCCGATTTATGGTTACAGATGCAGGCGAGTTATGATTTATGGCAAGCACGTCAAAAAGCTTTGCCTGTAGTACAACGTGCGCCTGTGACACTCATGACTCATGTTGTGGTGTAAGCTTGGTATATAGAAGGCAGAATACTCATGCCTTCTTAACGCTCCTCAACCTCTTAGGACTTACGCAGTTATCGCTTATTTGTTTGCATTTCAGGCATTGTTAATGCCCTTATGTTCACAAAACGCGCTCATTTCGGTGAAATGTGTAAGTCTGGATCTTTCTTTTCTAAAAACCGACCAAAAAACAAACCTACTTCAAATAAGAGCCACATTAACACCGCTAATACCGTCATCGATAACGCATCGGGCGGGGTAACAAACATTGCAATAGCAAAACAGCCCACAATAATATAACGACGTTTATCGGCCAAACTCTCGGTGCTAATAATACCTGCCATGATTAGTACTAAGACAAAAACAGGTATCTCGAAGGTAAAACCAAACACCAAAAAAAACTTAATACAAAAGTCTAAATAAGCATTAATGTCGGTCATAAAATTAACGTTTTCGGGCGCAACACTCACAAAAAACTTGAGTACAGGGCCAAGTGTGACAAAGTAAGCAAATGAAATACCAATATAAAATAAAATCACACTAGAAACTAATAAAGGAATCGCAAGCCGCTTTTCGTGCTTGTATAACGCTGGGGCAATAAAAAGCCAAATTTGATACAGCACATACGGAATAGCCACCACAAAAGCCACAAAAAAAGTTAATTTGAATGGCGTAACAAAGGACGAGGTAATATCCGTTGCCACCATGCTGCTACCAATAGGTAATAAATTGCGTAAGGGGGCGGCAAGTAGGGTATATAAATCGTTTCTAAAGGCAACTAAGGCAATAAATAATACTAAAGTCGCACCAATAATGTGCATTAGTCGGGTGCGTAATTCGATTAAATGCGATACAAGAGGCATTTCGTCAGGGTTGGTGTCCACGCTAGGCTTACTCATGGCTTAACTAAATTAACAGTAGAGGTTGATGCTTCATCTGATGTGGCGTTTGTCGTGGTATCGGGTGTTGATGCAAGCGATTCAATATAAGCGGGAGCGGCATCTACGGTTTTTGATGCCTCGTCAATATGCTGATGAATCGTATTTTGTACCGCTTGTATTTCTTCTTCAACAGGCTCGCTGAGTGCTTTTAGCTTTTCGATTTCGTCATTCATGCGTTGTTTGAGTTCGGCAGCCGAGACTTCTTTTTCTATCTCGGCTTGAATGTCAATCACGGTGCGTTTAATTTTGCCAAGCCAAGCCCCTGCCATACGCGCAGCGTGAGGCAGTTTTTCGGGGCCGAGCACCACTAAGGCAACAATGCCCAACAAAATTAATTCACTAAAACCCACATCAAACATTAGACATTATCTTTTTTTGTGTTGACGGGAGTAGATGTGCTGTCAATCGGCGCATTTTGACTGATGTGTTGTGTCGGTGATGTGCTTGTGGAGCTTGCGGCTTGTTCGCCATCTTTCATGGAGTCTTTAAAGCCTTTGATTGCGCCACCCAAGTCTTTACCCAAGTTTTTGAGTTTAGATGTACCAAACAGTAACACAACAACGACTAACATAATCAGCAAGTGACTCAGTGATAAACCTGCCATAATGTTTTACCTCGATAATAAAAATAAGTGATAACCGCTAAACAGTGTAAGCATCCAAAAGCTACGCTGTGGGCTGACGTGCTGCTTTTTCGGTGTGACCCGATGTATGCAAACGTCGCGCCAACTCGTCCAAAACCGCTTGTGACGGCACATTAAAATGCCCTAACATGACAAGCGTATGAAACCACAAGTCTGCCGTTTCATAAATTAAATCATCCGTATTACCAGAAAGTGTAGCATCTTTAGCGGCAATAATGGTTTCGGTACATTCTTCGCCGACTTTTTCTAAAATTTTATTAAGGCCTTTTTTGTAAAGACTGGCCACATAAGACGTATCAGCCGTGGCTTGTTTACGCTCGGCTAGAATTTCATCAAGTTGGGCTAATACATTAATGCTCATGTTTGGGATGCTCATAAATCGCGTGTGGGTCTTTGAGGACTGGCTCAACAATTTGCCATTGTAGATTATCGTCTAGTTTACGATAAAAACACGACTGCCGCCCTGTATGACAGGCAATGCCACCTAATTGTTCTATTTGTAAGGTTATTACATCGGCATCACAATCGAGGCGAATTTCTTTTACCACTTGTATATGACCCGATTCTTCGCCTTTGTGCCATAGTTTTTGGCGTGAGCGTGACCAATACACACCACGTTTGCGCTGTGCGGTGAGTTGTAAGGCGTCACGGTTCATCCATGCCACCATTAAAATGCGGCCAGTTTGTGCATCTTGGGCAATGGCAGGAATCAGGCCATCTGCATCAAATTTTACGCAGTCAAGAAAGTTCATTATTTATAACCGAATTAATAAATTAAGTTTGAGTTTATTATCATCATAAACTCTACCAAATCCATGCCTAGTAGTGCTTGCAGTATCTAAATAGGAGTTTTCAATCAGATATTGCCTAAAATATGTCATAGATTGAGCATTGATACAGTAAAAAGTTACTATTTCACGATTCTCTTTAACGATCATCATGCCACCATCAGCACTATGTAGGCGATTCCATTCTTGTGTGGGAACCATGCCGAGCGCAGAGCTGACTAAAAAATCTTCAATTTTGGCGCGATATAAATCAGTGTTTGATAAGCTTAATGGGTTTTGACGAGTAATTTCGGCTAATAAATCATTGATTTGAGTTGATAGGCCACGAAAATAATGAACAAGCATAAACGCAATAATTTGAGGTAGTTGCAGGTCTATGAGTTGTAGATTGTAATGATATGTCGTGTTATCCATGCCAAGGAAACGAATATTTTGAATAGGGATATTGGCAACCAGTTTTTTAGCTTTAAGAGACAGCCATTCTGATTTAACCGATGAAATTTCAAATAAAAAATTAGTCGCTTTACTGGCGTTGACTAACGAGGTGTTTGCGCCAAGATTGCTTTTAACGCTAAATCCACGCTCTATAGCTTGGCTGTTTTCTACTAAAGCAATGATTAAATCACTTTTAGATGCCGTGGGTGATTTAAGGCGAGGATATTGCATTTCTTCTAAAATATTATCAATTTCAATAATTCTAAATGTACGATTACTTGAATTTATGATTTTCTCAAAAACAGTGTTTGCTGCTGAGTTTAAAGAGGAGCGACTAATCATAGTCGTGTCTGTTTGACTGATAATTTTAATATTTTCATTTTCTATATGATAATGAATATCTGAGCCATTCACCGCAGTATGTTTTAAATAAATAAAAGGAATAGTATCGTTTATTTGATGTTCAAGACGAGCGTTACAGCCTTTTAAAATACCATCTGATAGAGTACGCAGAAGCGCAAAGACTTCACTCCATTCACCTTTGTTTAGTGTTTCATAATTAGCCATATAAATACTCTAAAAAAGAACAGGCTGTTTTAGAAAGAGGTTATTGGTTTTTACTGGTGAGATTTCTCGTGTATTCAAATATGCAATCATCGCTTTTGCCACTTCACTGACAGCATCTACAGCTACACTATTACCAAGCTGCTTCATCGCTTGAGTCCGCGATACAGGAAAAACAAAATCGTCAGGAAAGCCCATCATTTTTTTGCCTTCGCGCAGGCCAATTTTTCGTACTTCACCATCAACCCAATAAGAGTCCCAATTTCGTCTATCGGTAATCGGTGAAGACTTGCCGCCAACACGTAAGGTAAAGCCAATATCTTTTGGGCAAAAACCACCCCAAACATCAGACATAGTAAATTTTAAGGGAATTGGGTCTGGAAACTTAAAAATAGTCGGGTAGTGATCTTCCTTTTTAAAACCAATAATAAAGATACGTGGGCGATGTTGAGGAAGCCCATAATCAGAGGCTTTAACAATTTTATAATAAACACGATAATTTAATTCGTTTTCTAAAATATCTTTAATAATAGTAAAGGTGCGGCCTTCATCGTGATTTTGCAAATGGCGAACATTTTCTAAAAAGAAGGCTTTTGGTCGTTTGGCTGCAATAATATCTCTTAAAATAAAAAACATATTGCCACGACTTTGATAATCTTCATCAAAACCTTTTTTGAAGCCTGCTTGGCTAAAAGGTTGACAGGGAAAGCCAGCACACAAGATGTCATGTTCAGGTACATTTTCAGGCGTTATCGACAGAATGTCATCGTTATATAAATTAGACTCAAAGAGCGCAGGTGATATATCTTTGAAGTTGCTGGCATAAGTTTGACGGGCATATTTGTCTTTTTCGGAGGCAAAAACACACATTGCCCCTTGCTGATGAAAAGCTAAGTGAAAACCGCCAATCCCTGCGAATAAATCAATAAACCGATAGCTGGGTTGAGTAACAAACACCATCTACACCACCACACGCCAAATCACCGCCAGTGCCACAACTGATGCACTCAATAAGGCAAACAAACCATCAAAGCTACTCACGCCAGCTGAGCCAGCCAATACCGCTAAAAATGCTAACCAATCTTGACGACGACTTTGGGCGAGTTCGTAATGTAGGTTTTGTAATTCACGCCATTGCTTTTCTTGCCATGCGTTATTTTGCTTTAAACCGCGCAAGCTGTCATAAATAAGATTAGGTAGTTCGGCTAAACCTAACAGCATAGTAGGGGCTTGTTGACCGAGTTTTTTGAGGGAGTCTGTAGGGTTTAAACGGCTGCTTAACCATTGGCCTAACAAGGGTTTTCCTAAAGACCAAATATCTAAGGCAGGGTATAACTCGCGGCCTAAACCTTCTACATGAACTAAGGTTTTAACCAATAACACCAATTGTGGTGGAATTTCTAAATGGTAACGTCGCGCTATTTCTAAGATATTAAGTAATAAGGGCGCAAAATCTAGCTCAGCCAATGGCTTTTGCAACATAGGTGTAAGCAAACGGCGCATTTCGCGTGTTAGCGCAGGTGTGTCGGTTGACGGAGGAATCCAACCTGCTTGAGAGGCCACTTGAATAAGCTGCATAAAGTCATGCTGCATCACCGACATCATTAAACGCGCCACAGTTAAATGGTCGCTGTCGCTTAATTCGCCCATAATGGCGCAGTCTAGGGCAATATATTTGGGGTTTTGAGGTTTAGAAATATCCACAAAAATATTGCCAGGGTGCATATCGGCATGAAAAAAGTTGTGATTAAACACTTGGGTAAAAAAGATAGTTAAGCCTTTTTTGGCTAATACTTTTAAGTCCACCCCTGCTTGAGTAAAACTTTCTTTGTCCGAGATGGGTACGCCATAAATCCGTTCGGCTACCATCATATTGGTGGTGCATAAATGATGATGCACTTCGGGTACATAAATTAAAGGCGAGCTAGGAAAGTTATTTCTCATGCGTGTCGTGTTGGACGCTTCTTGTAATAAATCGACTTCGCTTAATAACACTTGCTCATAATCACACACTATATGATGCAAATGTAAGGCCGAAAAGGCCACTGCTCGCGCTTCTAACCATAAAGCGGCTGTTTTTAATAAAGAAAAATCTTCTTGAATGGCTTGTATTAAGTTGGGTCGCGCGATTTTAACTACCACTTCACGACCATCTATTAGGGCGGCAGTATGCACTTGGGCAATCGAGGCGGCGGCTAATGGATTTTCGTCAAAACGGCTAAAGACACTATCAAGTGGGGCTTGTAGTTCTTGCGCTATAATTTTTAGGGCAATATCGTTGCCAAATGGCGGTACTTGGTCTTGTAATTTGCTGAGTTCGGTAATGATATTAGGCGGCAATAAATCGGCACGCGTCGATAATAATTGACCCAATTTAATAAACAATACGCCTAAATCTTGCAAGGCTAAACGTAAACGCTCACCGTCATCATAGGTGCTTAAAACAGGGTTTGACCACCATGCAGGATGTAATCTAAAGAATAACAATGCTACTTTTATAGAGAGTGGAATAGGCGCATCTCGTGGAATCAAGGTATCTATACGATAGGCTGCACAAATACGCCAAATGTCTAATAAACGGGGCAGATGTTGTAGCATCCTAAAGTCCTTCGCGATTCTGCTCGCTTTCATTGGTGGGGGATGAACACTTTGCTGTTAATAAAGAAATACGCGCTTCTAGGCGTTCGATGTCGCTGCGTAATTCTTGAACTTCTTCAATATAGTCATCTACTTGCCATTGCTTGGGCAAAATTTGAGCGTCTTCACGCAAAAATTGGCTACTGTTAGTTAAAAATGCGTTGGCGGCTTGTTTAGCAAAATCAAATAAACTTCTAACGCCTTGACCAATTTGGCTTGCGCTAATATCACCTATGAGCTGACTTAAACCATACTCCCAATCTATATCAATTTGATGGGCAATTTTTTGGAGTTCATGCAAAAAAAACACATCACCTTCAATTTGCAGCCCACTTTGAGAAATAATTTGCTCTTTATTAAGGGCTTGTTTAATTAAATCAAAGCTACTGGCGGTCACGGTGGCGGTAGCCTCGTGGCTTAAATGGTCTTCAGCAGGGGTTAAACGTACTTTGCCGTCATCTAAAAACACCAAAATACTGATATGAGGAAACTGCACATTGACCAAAATGCTTTTGTTGAGTTGCTGATTAAGCTGTAAGCGTGTTGCAAGGTCTAAATCTAAGGCTTTATTAAGCATATCTTCAAACGCGGCTAAGGCGAGTACGGTGGGTAACAACATCTTATTTATAACCCCGATGTAAGGCCACAATGCCACCTGTTAAATTATGATAATCACACTCAATAAAGCCCGCATTTTGCATCATTTCTTTAAGGGTGTTTTGGTCGGGGTGCATCCTAATTGATTCGGCTAAATAACGATAACTTTCGGCATCTTGGGTAATTAATTGACCCATGGCAGGTAATACACTAAACGAATAAGCATCATAAACTTTAGAGAGCGGCTCAAAAATGGGCTTAGAAAACTCTAATACTAATAAGCGGCCATTGGGCTTTAAGACGCGATACATGGAGCGTAACGCAGCATCTTTATCGGTGACATTACGCAAGCCAAAAGCAATGGTAATAATGTCAAAGGTGTTATCGGCAAAGGGCAAACATTCGGCATTAGCTTGCACATATTCTACGCCTGTATAACCGCCATCAATTAATTTGTCGCGGCCTACTTTAAGCATTGAGTCGTTAATGTCGGCTAATACGACACGGCCATTTGCTCCAACTTCACGCGCAAATACACGGGCTAAATCACCTGTTCCGCCTGCAATATCAAGCACTTGCTGACCACGACGCACACCCGATAGGGTAATAGTAAAACGCTTCCATAAACGATGAATGCCCATCGACATTAAATCGTTCATTAAGTCATATTTGGCGGCAACCGAGTGAAAAACTTCGGCTACTTTTTGCACTTTTTCTTCGGTTTTGACGGTTTTATAACCAAAATGAGTTGTGCTTTCGTCTTGAGGTTTAGACATAACAGTATGAGTAGATGGCTGAGATAAGATGGGGTGATTGTCGGCTTTTGGCGCAAGATACGCAAGTTTTTATTGGAACTATGCCCCTTCGACTCCGCTCAGGGAGCATCTGCATGGTGGCTGAGCGGAGTCGAAGTCAATATGGTTAAGCTTGATAAGGATTAGGCTCATTGTTATAGAGTTTGTTCATGATTTCTTCTTCTTTACTAATGAACATATCTAAAAACTCCTGTGCCGACCCCATAGGGCGCATGGCAGCAAAGCCTCTATCTAAAAAGTCATATAACGCACCTAAACCTGCCATATGTAAAGGTTTGCTGGCAATTTTAAAGGTGGCGTAAATAATACGATTACGCACATATTTATCGAGTCCCATACCCAACTCACGCGCTAACACCATTTGTTGCTCACGCAATTGGCGGTTACCTGTATGACGATAGGCTTCGGCCATATTTTCTTCGGTCAGGCTATCGGCTTTTAAGTGTTCAAAAATATAACCTGCGACTTGTTCGTCAAGTTCACCTGTAATGGCATTTAACTCAAGAGCAACCGCCGCAGCACGCATTACTGAGTCGGGCAATAAACGGGTTGTAGTAGGCAACGCACGTTCGATTTCGTTGGCTAAAGAGGTTAAATCTAAACCACCGTACATATCAGTTAAAAAGAAATTAGTCACTGCTTTATAACGGTCATCTACTAATAAATGACCATGAGTGCGTGTTAAACGCTCGACTTGCCATTTTTGTACCGCATTAAACCACTCTCTAAACTGTGAGTCACTATGACATCGCCAAGCACGATAGCGCGCTAAATCGTAACGCAAAATGCCTTCGGTAGTGGTGATGGTTTCGCGGCTCATAATCAGACCTTTGGGTAAATTAGCAGAGGAGTTATCAAGGGTGTGTACGGTGGTCATTACTTAATTCTTAAGCGAGGCATCACCCAATGATAGGTGATGCAGTCTCATATTAAGCAAAATAATTGCGTACACGGTCTTCAATAATAGACATAGGGGCTACAAAAGGTTTGTCGGTAATTACGATTTCGATATCTTTGCCATTTACAATGCTGTATTTGCCTTTTACTTTACCTACGGGCGTTACGCCTGCAAATTCACCTTGTTCGGTATCACCCGTAAAAGTACCACCTTTACTGACGATAGTTTGTTTTACGCGGTCTAAAGTTTCTTTTAAGCTATCATTAGGAGTGACGACAATACGCGACATAATTAAAGTCCTGCAGCAAATTTATTAATTTTATATCGGGACTCACGCATCGCATTGCGATAACAGCGTAAGTCTTAAGGTGCCGCATTTTAGCAAAAAATAGCCATTTTGGGGTAAAAAATCGATAAACAAAACACACGCTCTGTTGTCAAAGCGTGTGCGTGTGCCATATTACAAAATAAAACGGCTCAAATCTTCATCTTTTACTAGAGTGCCTAAGTGTTTATTTACATCTTCGGAGGTTAAAATTAACACATCACCTTGACGCTCTAAGCCTAAATCACCTGCATTATAAGAAATATCTTCTAATAAACGCTCTAATACGGTGTGTAAACGACGTGCGCCAATGTTTTCGGTGCGTTCGTTGACCTCAAAAGCGACTTCGGCTAAACGATGAATACAGTCTGGACTAAATTCTAGGCGTAAACCTTCGGTATTTAATAAGGCTTTGTATTGTTCGGTCAGCGAAAAGTGCGGCTCAGTTAAAATGCGTTCAAAGTCAGACGGGGTGAGGGCGTTAAGCTCAACACGAATCGGTAAGCGACCTTGTAACTCAGGAATTAAGTCCGAAGGTTTAACTAAATGAAACGCACCTGAGGCGATAAATAAAATATGGTCAGTTTTGACCATGCCATATTTGGTGTTGACACTACAGCCTTCAATTAACGGTAATAAGTCACGTTGTACTCCCTCGCGTGACACATCACCGCCACTGTGTGATTCACCACGACGGCATACTTTGTCTATTTCATCCAAAAATACAATGCCGTTTTGTTCAACCGACTCTAAGGCTTTAGATTTAATGTCTTCTTCGTTGACTAATTTGCTGGCTTCTTCGTCTTTAAGACGTTGACGTGCATCTTTAATGTTAATGCGTTTGCTGGTTTTGCGGTCTTTGTTAAGGTTGCTAAACATGCCTTGTAATTGGCTGGCCATGTCTTCCATACCCGGTGGAGCCATAATATCCACCCCAATCGGGGCTTGGCTTAACTCAATTTCAATTTCACGGTCGTCTAATTCGCCATTTTGTAATTTGCGTCTAAATAATTGGCGCGTGGTAGAGTCAGATTTATCATGCGTGGCTGCGTCCTTGTCCCACTCGTTTTCGGCAGTACGTGCAGGACGTAACAGAGCATCTAAAATACGTTCTTCGGCGGCTTCTGCGGCACGATAGTCAGTTTGTTCCATCGCTTTAGTGCGTTCGTTTTTAATAGATACTTCCATTAAATCACGAATAATGGTTTCTACATCACGCCCAACATACCCAACTTCAGTAAATTTGGTTGCTTCAACTTTTAAAAATGGCGCATTGGCTAGTTTGGCTAATCGGCGTGCAATTTCTGTTTTGCCTACACCTGTTGGGCCAATCATTAAAATATTTTTTGGAGAGATTTCGAGGCGTTGTGTATCAGACAACTGCATACGTCGCCAGCGACTACGCAAGGCAAGGGCAACGGCACGTTTAGCGGCATCTTGGCCAACAATGTGGCGGTCTAATTCGTGAACAATTTCACGCGGGGTCATGGTGCTGCTCATAAACGGGCTTCCTTAAAATGTTAATACTTCAATCATGTGATTATGGTTGCTAAACACGCAAATATCGCCTGCAATTTGTAGGCTTTTTTTGGTAATGGCCTCGGCATCTAATTCGGTGTTGTCGCTTAAAGCACGCGCAGCAGCTAGGGCATAATTACCACCTGAGCCAATGGCTAATACGCCATGTTCGGGCTCTAACACATCGCCTGTGCCTGTAATAATAAAGGAGGAGGTTTTGTCAGCCACAATTAACATCGCTTCTAAACGACGTAGGGTGCGGTCGGTACGCCAGTCTTTGGCTAACTCCACTGCCGAGCGAATTAAATTACCACCATGTTTTTCGAGTTTGGCTTCAAAATGGTCAAAGAGGGTAAAGGCATCGGCTGTGCCACCTGCAAAACCTGCTAATACTTGATTGTGATATAAGCGGCGAACTTTACGTGCAGTGCCTTTGATGACGGTGTTACCTAAAGAGACTTGGCCATCTCCTCCTAACGCGACACTATTATGACGGCGTACACAAACGATGGTGGTCATAGCGAATCCTAGCAAAATAATAAATAATCGTGTTGTAAAGATAGGGGCTATTGCCAAGATTTCAATGCGTAAGCAAAATGATTAGCAGGCTTTATGTTGGTTTTGTGGTCGGTTTGGCGGATATATTTTAGGAGTATGTAATAAATGACAGTGATTAAACGTTTACAGGTGGCGACTCGTTATAGTGAAGCCGCTATTTTTAAGGGTGTGGTGTATTTGGCAGGGCAAGTGCCAAACGATGCGACACAAGATATTCAAGGCCAAACGGCACAAGTGTTGGCGATGATTGATGATTTATTGGCGCAGTCGGGCAGTAGCAAAAATCATTTATTAAGTGTGACTATTTATTTGCAAGATATGAATGATTATGCAGGCATGAATAAAGTATGGGATGCGTGGCTTAATCAAGGCTTTGCGCCGCCGCGTGCTTGTGTGCAAGCGGCTTTGGCGAATCCTGATTGGAAAGTTGAGATGGTGGTCGTGGCGGGGCAGATTGGTTGATTGAGCGTAGTCGAAATCTACTCAGCTTTTGGCTCAACACTATTCATCAAACTTTGTACCAATCCTTGACTACTACCACCCGACAAACCAACTTCTTGCATCAATTGGTCAATTAACGGCGCTTGAGCGCGATAACGTAAGGCACTTGCCACCACTTGCTCACTCAAATTACCTGATGATGGGGCAGAAGTGCCATCATGGTTTGAGCCTGTGGTGTTTGCGCCATTAAGTCCTTCAATTTGAATAATTTTAATGCCTTCAATTTGCTCCAATGGTTTAACCGATTGCTCAATAATTTTTGGCAATTCTTTAATAAGCAACATTTTAACTTGCATTGCAACCAGTTCGGGAGACAAGGTGTTTTCGGCTTCGTTAATCATGCGCTTACCGTCAGCTTCGGCGGCAAACTTGGCTCTAATCCCTTCGGCACGAATACGGTCGGCTTCGGCTTCGGCAGTCGCTTGCGTTTGTAACGATTCGGCTTTAGCTTTAGCCGCATCACGGTCAGCTTCGGCAGCAACGGTAATCCCAATCGCTTCTTGTTCTGCCTTTTTGCGTGCTTCAACCAGTTGAATAGATTTTTCACGCTCGGCAACCGCAATTTGACGTGAAGTGACCACGCCTTCTTCTGCTTTTACCGCCTCTGCACGCGCTTGGTCGGCTTCGGCTTTAGCTACAGATTCATCACGACTCTTACTGGCAATCTCAATATTAGTGGCTTGTTGAGCAATTTGAATCGCTTTATCTTTTTCGATTTTAGCAATCGTTACTTTACGTTCCGCTTCGACTTCTTGTTCTTTAATCATACGCTCGGCTGAGATGCGAGAGGTGTCGGTTTGCTGTTTAGCAGAAATTTGCGCTTGTTGAGACTCTCGTTGACGGTCGGCTTGTTGTGCCGCAATTTCGGAGGCTTGTTGTGCTTTGCGAGTTTCAATTTCGCGTTGTTGCTCAAGTTGTGCAAATTCGTTTTGTTGAGAAATATCAAGCTGTTGTTTATTCGCTT
>ERZ724511.38-NODE-38-length-50462-cov-6.304085_pt1 | contig 50462 bp, 62 predicted proteins | sample MGYA00376044_ERZ724511 | MGnify/ENA primary metagenome ERZ724511 (study PRJEB28724, sample SAMN07190887) | wastewater metagenome | isolation source: effluent of sewage treatment plant in Hong Hong | place: USA: Christiansburg, Virginia | collected 2016-03-01 ...
TCCGGCCCCGCCGACCGCCGGGGTGTCGCGGGAGGGGTCGGCGCCAAGTTGCGCCGTCCCCAGCGACCATTTCCAAAGGCCTTCCTCGAGGCACCCCAGCGACGCCGAGTCGTAGATCGCATCAAGTTCGCGCACCAGCAGCACGTCCTCGGTGAGGTCGGTGATGCGCTCTTGCCGAAGATGAGCCCCGGCCTTGTTGTACAATTCCAGTTTCGTGGTCATCTTCGGCGTCCTTTCGGTGAGTGCTAGGCGGCCAGGCCCTTGGCCTTGGCGGCATGCTCGATCGCCGCGGCGATCACTTCCGCCTTTGTGTCGGCCGTGGCGATTTCAACGGGCTCGGCCGCGCCGGTGCGCCAGATGACGCGCCACTTATGGCCGCTCGCATTGGGGTTGAAATTGGTCTTGTACCCGGGCGGCAGAGTCGCCGGCGTTTCCGCTTGCTCATCGCCGGCGGTTTCGTCCTCGAGCTCGAGGTCGGCCGGGATCGACGCATCGAACCGGATGGCCATCGTCACAAGGCCGGTGTCGACGGCATGGACGCGCAGCTGCACGTCGAGGGTGAGGTCGTTGTTGACGACGTCGACGAGGTCCATGCGGCGCAGGCGATCAGAATGATGCTGCCAGAATTCCGGCGTCAGCAGATCCTCGACCGTGACGTCGGGCGTCACCTCGACATGGTACAGCGTGCGCTGATATTCGGCGCCGCCCATCGACAGGGCATTGACCGCCAGCGGTTTCGGGGAGGTGGTTTCAGTTTCGTCCATTGCCTCGAGCTCCTTCTGAAAAAGGCAAGGGCGACGCTACCACATGCACCATTGCCGTGGTAGCGCCGCCCCCTTTTCGCGGCCGAGGCAGCACCGCGAGCTTGGAACCGACGTTAGTCGGTGTTGGTCGTGATGCCGATATTCGTGCCGTCGGCCAGGTCGATCGTGGTGCCCGAGGTGTTCAGCACCGTGTGGGCCGACCAGATCTTGTTGGCGGTGTCGTACACGAAAATCAGATCGCCATCGCGCATGCCGATATCGTAGCCATTGGTGAAATAGCCCGAGGTGTCGACCGTCGCCTTGGCGTCAGCGGACTTGTAGCCCCACACGCGAGGCTGGCCGGACATGCCGCCCATCATCAGGAACGGCGGGGTGTTCGTCGAGTAAGCCATAAAGGCCCCCTGTTGCTTGCCAGGACGCTTGTCAGCGCCGGGCGTTGAAACCAGCGCCGGCAGCGATCACGTCGCCGCCGGCAAGCCCTAGGCTTAGGTGGCGAGCGCCGCCGAGCCGTCGTGCGCGATCTTGATGATGCCCGAGTTCTGCAGGATTTTGGCCTGGTGATAGATCGTGGCACGCGACCAGGACGAGTCCTGCTTTTCGTCGTACCCGATATTCACCTTTTCGCCGCCCATGTTGGCAGCGTAGCCGAGCGCCGAGCGGTGATAGTTGTAGAGCACCTCGGAAGCGGTGCCGACACCAGTCACCAGAGCCGACACCATCCAGTTCGAGCCCATCCAGCGGCGATAGTTGCGCGCCGGTCCGCCCTCCATCGGCGTCACCGACACATAGTCGGCCGACGTGAATTCGGGCATCTGCATCAGGTAGGCCTCGGCGGCCGGGCTGATGATCCAGAACATGTCGTCGGGATTGGACGTGTCGACGAAGTTCTGGCCGAGGATGGCCTTGGACATGGCGATCGTCGCCAGTTCCAGCGAACCAGAGCCATAGTCCTGGGTCGCGTTGGCGAGCTCGGTCAGAATGATGAGATCCTGATCGCGGCGGATGACCGCCATCGACGCGTCCTGAATGATCTGCTTCTGGTTGCCCTGCGACGAGAAGATATCGAACCCGGTGAGTTCGAACGGCGCATGCTTTTCGACCAGCGTCACAGACACCTGAGTGTTCGACGGGGTGTTGTAGGGGATCTGGCCATTCTGGCCGCGGGTGACGGCACGCTGGCCGCCCGAGCCGGCGATCAGAAAGGTGGCGACGTTGCCCTCAGTCTGCGTCTGCGGCGTGGTGGCGGTGGCGAGGAGAGACTTCGACTGCTCATAGGCAGCGATGAATTCGTCGCGATAGACGGTTTTGGTGGCCTGGACGGTCACGGTAGCCCCCATAAGAGAGGTTGCGGAAAGGGTTGCTTTTCCGGCTGTCTCTGGGGGCCTTCACCTGGACCGGGGCCGCGGAAGCGGGGAGCCGGCTGGCATCAGGGGCTTTGACGTCGGCGGTAGCGAGGAGCGCGGACCCGATAGTCGGCCGATCCGAAGATCGCACTATTTGGGCGCGCGCCCGTTTCGCTTGAGAGGATCAATTACCGCGAGTTGCGAAATTTCGCAACAGGCCGCTAGGCCTCAGATTTGCCGGCCCGCTTTTCCTTCAGCGCGACCAGTTCCTCGAGCCGCTTGCGCTTGGCCGGATTGGCGCGCCAGGCCTTAATATCCTTGTTCATTTCGGCGCGCAGAGTTTCGATTTCACTGTCGGTCGCCTTGCCCGATTCCGTGCCGTCATAGGCGCCCTCGCCGTTCTTGGCGATCGCATAATTCAGCATGGCGTGCACGACTTCCGGCACTGTTCCCAGCAGCCGGCCGTCCGGCAAGCGCGCTTCGAACCAGTCCACCCCGTCGGCGAATTCCCGAGCGGTGCGGCGCACCAGTTCATTGTTAGCGCGATAGTCAACACCCCAATCGGCGCGCAGCGTTTCCTCGAGCTTCTTGCCGGCGTCGCGATCGGCAAGCGCCATGTCCTCGCGAGAAGCCGCCTCGAGCCCCGTGTAGAAGCCGAGCGCCCGGTCGATTTCTGCCTGCGACGCATTGCGTTCATGCATGTAGGACAGGAAGCCGTCGACGATCGGCTTGTCGGCATCGGTGAGGCTTTTCTTGATATCGTCGCCGATCGTGTAGCCCGTCGCCTCGAGCGGGATCCCGTGCTTTTCGCGCCAGGCCTTGAGCTCATCGGGCTTGTCTTTCGGCGGCGCCGGATCGTCATCGAGCGAGCCCTTGGCCAATTTCCCGCGCATATCCTTGAAGCGCTTCGCCAGATCGCCCGGCGTTTTCGTGCGCTTCAGTTCGGCGAGGAATTCGGCATCATCGCCGGCCAGCTGCTCACGCCAGTTTTCGGACAGGCCGCCGCCCTTGTCGCCGCCAGTGCCGCCGTCGCCGGTGCCACCGCCAGCCCCGCCCTTGTCGCCCTTGTCGCCATCGCCGCCGAGGAACGACTGACCGCCACCGCCCTTGTCGCCACCGCCTTCACCACCGGCCCCGCCGCCGGCGCCGCCCCCGCCACCGGCGCCACCCTCATCCGGCGGCGCATACATTGGCAGGGCGAGATTGGCCAGCCAGGAGGGGATCGAATGCCGTTTCATGTTTGCCTCTTACGGTTGTGTGCGTCGAATCCGCGCCCGTTCAGCGAGCGAGGGTTTCTTGGGCGGGGTGTCGGCGTGCGCATCAGGACGCAGGCGCCGGGTGAATGCCTCTGCCCGTTCCCGCGTCGACGGCAGCAGCATTTCGCGGATGAGGATCCCGACGTGCCGGCGACCCAGCGCGAAAATCACATCGCGCTCGTCACCGCCGGCGTCCTTCACCTCGGCATAGGTGTCTTGAAGAACGCGGCACGCCTCGGACAGCAGCCACTCGCCGACCCGCTTCTGTTGCGCTGCGTTCGCGGTGCCGGCCTGCAGCGCCGTGAAGGCTTCCACATCGGCGACCATGATGGCCGGCTCAACAATGCCCTTAGTCAATTGCAACGTGCCCCGTTTCGCATCCGATAGCACGCTCGCCTGAAAACGCGAAGGCCGAGGGTTTCCCCTCGGCCCCGGTCAAGCCGTCACCAGGAGAAAACGGCTAGGACACCAGTTTGCGCCGGTGCGCGATGTGGAGGAAACGGCCGTCGTTGAAAGCGCGATGCTGCGTCGCGCGCAAGTGGAACGCTCGCCGCGCGGTGTCGCGCGCCAGCGTCACGAAACGGACGACGAGGGACTGGCGATCCCACGGGTGCGGGTTGCGCCGGACGAACACGCGCCACAGGACGCGGAGCGGGGTGACGATCGGATCGACGATCGCCTGATAGATGGCGAGAGCGCCGAGCGCGAGAATGCGCGCCACAAGCGCGAAGGCACGGGAAAATCCAGACGATGCCATTTGAGGCCTCCAATGTTGGACGCCCCACTCTAGCAAAAAGCCCCGCCGCGGCAATGGGCGCCGGGCGGGGAGTTTACGGAGCACATGGATAAAGCCACGCGCTCGAGCCAAGTCAGCGCCGGCGGCCTGCGATCGTCAAGAGGAGGAGCGAGACGGGCGGCCGATGGCGTCAAATCGGCGGACCATCCGCCATCGGAACGCGGCGACGCTCAGCATCGCCACGGCCCGTCTCGCCATGCCGGTAAAACATCGGCGGCCGACCCAGTCAAGGATCGGCCGCCTGTTCGCACCGGGTTTTGCCGACTCCACCGTCGCGCGCCTGCGCCTCACGCTCGAGCTTTGCCCGTCATCGGCTAACCCACCTCATCGCTTGGGTATGGCCGAGCTATAGCGCCACTCACGCGGCCGCGCAATCAGCGTCACGCGGCCGCCCCTTGTGGCATCAGGCCCGCCTGATTTGCGGCGATCGTCGCATTGGACACGTCGGCCGCCACAGACGCGCCGCGCTGCAGCGCCTCGGCCTGGGTAGCGGCGTCGCTGAGTTGCTTTTGCGCCTCGGAAAGGGCCTTCTTTTCCTCATCGGTCGGAAGCCAGCCGGGCTTGGCGCCGTTGCCGCGCAGCGCGTCCTGCAGCGCCTCGGTCCAATTGACGTTGTTCCGGGCCGTCGGATCGATCTGCAGGATGGACGCCACATCGGCGACAGTCTGGCGGAACGCCGCGGCGACCTTCTGCCCCTCGGCCTCATTGAGCGGCGAGGTGAACGACCAGAGATTGTCGCGGCCGGCGATTTCCCGTGGCACGTCCTCACGACGCAGCGCGCCCATCTGGAACGCCATCTGCAGGCCGCCATCAAGCACGCGCGAATGATATTCATCCTCGATCGGCGAGAAGAACGGCAGCGCGGCCCGGCGGAATTCGTCGGTGCGCCAATTCACTTCGAATGCCGTCATGTCGCGCGTGTTGGGCAGCATCAGCTTGTTCAGCAGGAAGCCCTCGGCGATCATCGAGCGCAGCTGTTGCTGCATGTTCTCGCCGACCGCGATGTTTTTCGCGGTGTCGACGACCGTCATCACGTCTTGCAGGTTCCGGCCGTCCGATAGGTCGACCATCGTGAAGCCGCCAGACCAGAGGTTGATATCGTTCCGGAACACATCGCCCGAGCCGATCATCGGCGGATCCAGCGCCTTTTCGCCCTGTTCGAGCACCATCGTACCGAGCGCCTGCGCCATGCGGCCGTCGGGCAGGGTGTTGATCGCCACCGGCGCGAAGCCCCACGGGCAGTCACCCAGGCGCCACCACCGATTGATGATGTAATTGAACCACGGCGCCGGCGCCTCTCGCACCGTCATCTGGTTCTCGCAGTCGTAATAGACCGATACGAACGGCGCGCGGAAATTCACCTTGCGGGTGATGTATTCGTAGTCGCCGGCCGGCATCAGACAGTGATGGAAATCGAAAACCCGGTCCGGCTCTTTCTCGGACGCGTTCCGGATATCCGGATGCACCGGGCCCCACCGTCCCGAGTCGACCAGCGCCATGATCTGTCGCGCCGTCTTGCGGAGCTTGCGGTGCGCGACGTCGATTTCCTTGTCGTCGTTTTCCTGCCAGACGACGTCGCGAAGGTGGTGCACCTTGAGGATCGGACGGGTGCGATCCTGCGATTCTTCCCACGTGAAGCAATTGGCGCCGAACGTGACCCAGTCATGGTCGGCCTGCTTCATCGCGATTTTCGCATGCGTCTTGGGCGATCGCAGGATGGCCGCCACGATCTGCGTCATGCGCTCGAGCGCACGCGCCACGGCCGGAAACTTATCAAGATCCGGATCGCCCGACGACACGGCAAACCAGTTGTTTTGACGCAGCATCGCCTCGACCGCGTCGCCGAGTTGCTGGCGCGCCTGGACGGGATAGGAATCCATCATATCGATGTTGAAATTCTCATCGAGCGCCAGCGACGAGGTGAACCCCGCCTGCATCGGATGGAAGTTTTCGGCGAGCTCTTGGTTTAGCGTGCGCCAGCCGCTCGCCGCGTTGAATAGGCGCGTCGCACGCGCCGAGAGCTCGCGCCCGTTGCCATCGCTATGATTGCGCGAGCTCTTTGCCATCAGCCATACGATCCCAGGTAGGAGTTACCATAAACCTGCGTTCCGACGAGGTTGGTCGACTCGCGACCGGACCGCATCTGGATTTCACGCCGCATGCGCGCCGCGACCATCAGCGCGTTGTCGCTTGGCGATGGCATGCGGACCGGATTGTCAGCCGCGAACTCTTTCGAAATGCCATAGGCCGCAGCGGTGACGGTCGCCAGGGTCGGCGCCGTCGATCCGCTGGATGCACTCGTCGACGTCTTTTTGAATTTCCCCATCGGGTGCCCTCAAATTAGCCGGGCGGTGCTGCCTCACGCGTTACCTACCGGGTTCTCGCGCCAATGTCACGATCGGCGGCGCCGACCAGATATCGAGCTCGCACGCAATGCGCATCGCCATGCCGATCCCACCGCCGGCCCAGAATGCCCCGAGCGCATATTCCGCCCCGGTGCCGATCGCAAACACATCGCCATCGAGCGGCCCGGTCGCCACCCATTGATTGATGAACATGAATACATCGCCCTTGGGGCTGACCATCAGCGCATCGAACGTCGCATCGCCGCGGTCGATTGGCCGCAGGTAATTGGGCGCGGCGAGCGGATCCGCGCCAGCCTCGAGCCACGGCAGGAACATCGTCGAAAATCCGACGACCGTCGACGACACCCCGACCAGGGCGCCATCGCCCAGCCGGAAGATTTTCCGCTTTTCGCCGATCGGCGTGGTACTTCCACTATAGGCGCGAGAGTCCGCCGCCATGATCCCGGCCTGTCGATCGTACATGATCGTCGTCATTGATCGCCCTTCACTTTGCTGAATAGCCCGAGCGCGCCGGCGATCGGTACCCATGAGAATTCCGCCGTGTCGAAATCTGGCGCGGCTTTGCCCACCGCCTCGAGCGCTGAAACGATGCGCGCCTTTCCTTCCTCAGTGAAAAAGTCGCCGGCCGTCGGCGCCCATGTGTGCGCGGCGCACCGATAGATCGACGACTCCATGAGGAGCGGCGTCGACTTGGCTTTGTCATAGCCCTTGGCCCAGACCTTGATCTGCAGCGAGAGGGTCGCCGGCGCGATGCAGTCGCTTTCGCTGCAGCGCTCAATTTTCCGGCTGGCGAATTCGCCGAACGTCGCGGGCAGGCGCATCAGTGCCCCACTTGCTCGACAGCGAGCCCTTGTGTCTGGCCGACTTCCCGATAGACCTCGGCCGCGCTCAGCCATTCGAACGTGGTCGCATCGAAGTCGGCCGCCGGCAGCGACAGCAGCGCCAGCTGCGTCGACCGCGCAAGCGTCCATGCGGGATCGAAAAACTTGTCGGTTTCGATCGGTGTCGCATGCCGCTTGCACGTGACCAGCGGGAACAGCCAGCGATAGACCTCGCCAGGATGGCCGATCAGCGGCACCGCCATCAGAAGGACGCGCGTCGCCGGCGCGCCGCACGCCATGCAGGGCCGCACCGACGGGCCCCCGCCATTTCCGTTCGCAGGTTGATTGAGCATAGCCTTTGCCTCGCTATCGCCGGCCGGTGCGCTTCCAGCGCCCGCGCCCCGTGTTGACTGTCGGCCCCGCGGCACGCCCGGCGCCGCCGACATTGGCGCCTTGGGCTTGCGCCCGGCCTTCCGAAATCATCTTGCCCATGAGCGCCGTGACGCCCCAGACGAACGCATCGGCCCGGTTCGGCGAACTGTCACCGATATATCCGGCCGTCGTGAAATTTGAGAGCTCATCGACCAGTTTCTCGCCGATTTCCGGCAGCAGCCAGACGCGGCCCTGCTCGAGCGCCGTCGACACGGGTTCAGCGCGCACCGCCTTGCCATGCGAGGCGCGCACTTCCCGATAGTGCACGGGCAGATGCGCGTCGTCGCCATCAAGTCCCGACGTCATCACGACATGCTTCACCATCGCGCCGCCGAAATTCGACTCGGCAACGACCGCATTGGCTTCCCACCGGCGATAGGCGTTGACGACGACCTTGCCCCATTGGGCCGGCGAGCCGCGCATCGTCAGATCCTCGAGGGCGATGCAATGGCCGGCATGCGGGCCGCTACCGATCAGGCCGACGACGACAATACCAATCTCATCGGCCGTCAGATCCTCAGCCGACCGCGCGCCCGACGGGTCGACGGCGACGACGATTTTCACCAGATCAGGAAGCTCGTCATCGTCCCAGGTTTGCTGCTCGAGCAATTCCAGCGAGAACAGCGCGGCCTCGCCGGCGTCGCCGAACTGGCCATCGCGGAACCGCTTGCGCAGGCGCATCGGCAGCGCGTCGAGCTCGGCCATGTAATCGGCCGATAGGTTTTGAAGATTGTCCTCCGGGTTCATCAGCAGCGAGCCATACATGCCCGGATTATCGAGGCGCCGGCCGCTGTCGGGGTCGATCTTGCGGATGAAAAGCTTGTGCGACCAGTGCGTCACCAGCGGCGGATTTTCGGCATAAAGCGCCTTGTTCCGCAGGCCCTCGACCTTTTGAGCGAGGCGCGTGACGACCATGTTTCGCGAGAGCCAGGGGATCTGGGAGCACTCATCGAGGAACGTGGTCGCGAATTCGCCGCCGAGGATTTTCTCGGTGCGCTCTTTGTCGTCGAGCCCGGCATAGAACACACGAGATCCGAAGCCCGACGGTCCGTCCCCGTTCTTGGGGAATTCGAACATCTGCTCGCTTTTGTTGTGGTGGACTGAGAGCTCAGGGAAGCACGCCGACATGACCGCCGGCCAGGTTTGCGCCAGCAGGGTCGCCTTCATATGCGACAGGCGAAAGCGCGCCATCAGCGCATCATGCTTCACCTTGGCGGCCCGCATGATGACGGTGCGGACCTGTAGAAACGTCTTGCCCGAACGCGATCCGCCGAACAGCAGGATATGCGAGGCGTCGGACCCAATGACCTGGATGCCCCGCTTTTGCTTTTCGGTCAGATCGAAATAGCTTGGCCGGCGCGCCGGCGGCAGGATTTCAGGCTCGAGCGCCATCAGAGCTTCCACATTGCGACAGCGCGATCGAGGGCCCGTGCATTGCGCCGGCGGAATTCTTGCGCGCGCAGAAATAGCCCCGGATCGATAGGCTCATCGTCGGTTTCCCGAGCATCGCATCCAAGGCCCGACCCGAGCACCAGGGCGGCCGCGGCCGCCAGTTTCTCTTTCCCGTGCAGGGCGACCAGCACCGGCACGAAACTCTCAGGCGAAGCAATCATGCCGCAGGCCGAGTGCACGACGCCATCCTTTATGTCGGCGAGGAGTGCCGGACATGGCCCCGGCCCGGCGCCGAATATGCGCTCGGCGATCGGACACAGGGAATTCTCGCAGCACTTGCCGCAATTGTTGCACGGCTGGCCATGCGCCGGCTTCTCGAGGAACGTGTACCCGCCGGCCGTCGCCATCAGAACACCACCTCATCTTGCGGCGCGATCAGAATGTTGATCGTCGTGCCGCCGGGCAAGCCGCCATCGCGATCGTGCGGAATGAGGCCCAGGACTTGCGCCTTGCCACGCGTTGCGCCGTTCGCAGCCGAATAGTTGCCTTCCTCGAGAGCGCCGTTCCGGTTCTGGTCGAACTCGAGGAGGATCGAATTGATGTTGTCGCCGCGCGCTTTCGCCCGCAGATAATCGATCCATGCCCGCACCTTGTCGTGGGCGAGGGTGCGCGAAGCATGGGCCCAGACCGTGCGCGGCTGGATATCGGCCTTGAGCTTGTACGCCATGCGGTAGGCTTTGGATGCGACGCCGGTTTGCATGTAGGCGATCACGAATGCCTCTTGCTGCATGGTGAGACGGGGGAGGTGGACCGCTTCTGTTGCAGGCGGCAGGATGACGGGGGCGCGAGCTTCAGACATCTGGCTTGGCTTTGGCATCGGCCGCGGCGACGGCAGCAGTGATAACGGTGTGGACGGCGCGCAGCGCGTCGGTAGAGCCGAAGAAGATGACGACGTCGGCGACCATGTCGCCATCGGTTTCTGAGCCTACCGGAACGGCTTGGCCGGCATCGGCCTGCAGGGCGACCATGACGTCGCCGGTTTCGTCTTGGTAGCCCCACGACACGCGGCCGACCCCGTGCCCGAATTGCATGTGCAGCGTCGATTCATGGCGCAGGACTTTGCCGGGCATATCTATCTCCCCAGGGCTTTGCGGCGTTCGCGCATGGCGAGCACGGCCGGACTGACGTCGTATGGCGCATCGGCCGGCGCCGGCGGCTTCTCGACTGGCGCCATGATGGCGAGCTCGCCGTCGGCTTCGCGATACTCTCGCACGAGGAGGCCGGATTTGATGGCCGAGCGGATTAGGCTTTGCTCCCAGCCCGTGACCTCGAGGCCGCCGCGCCAGAATTGGCGGCCTTCGCTGTCCTCGACCAGGCCGCCGAGCGCCGTGATGCGCTCAACCAGTTTGCCGACGGCATAATCGAGTCGCGCCTGATGGCGATCCTCGATCGCGCCGGCCCTCAATTCCGCCCCCTCAATTTTGCCTCGAGCGCTTCATCGTCCGAGACGAGGTGCTGAAATCCCAGCACGTCGTCGCGCTTGTTGCGCCGTTTCCAGTTGATCGACGCCGCGTGCAATTCCTCAATGCGCCCGTCGCGCCGGAAAACGCGCACTTTCGAATTGTACAGGACGCCTTCCGGCAGATGTTGCGGCCGCGTGCCCACGTGCTCGGTGAAGTCGTCAGGAAGTTTCTGCTCGGTCCATGCGGCCGGCCCTTTCTGGACCGCTGCAGCTGCCCGCGCCAGGACGTCGGCCGGGATATTTCCAGCCTCATCGTCGCCGGCGGAATCGACGGCCGTCTTGATTTCCACTGGGGCCGTCGGGGTGAGCGCCGTCAGCAAAGGGCCGGCTTGCACTTGGCGGTGCTGATAGATCGTCGGGCCCTCGCCGACGACGAACCGCGGATCTGCCCATATCTGTTCCGGCAGCGGCGCGCTCAGCAGCATGCCGAGGAACGCCTGCCCACGCCCGGTCAGGGCGAACAGATTGGCGCCAGCCGGCGCCGCAAGGCCATTGCCAAGCACGAATGCCAGCGCCTCGGCCATCGCCGTCGAGCCCTTCAATAATTCGGGATAGACGCCGGCGTCAGGCCCGCGCGCGCACCATTCGATCAGGGGAAGAATTCCAGGCGGGTGAAGATTGCTCACGTGATGACCCATGCATTTTCCAGAACGCCGAGCTTGAGCGGCGGCTGATGATTACGCAGGACGGTGACGGGCTTGCCCACCGCGATTTGCGACCAGTGGATGAAGCCCGGCCGCTCGACAGTTTCGACGAACAGCGCGGCATGCGCATCGGTGACAGAGCCGCCGACTTGGGCGACGGTCAGCCACGTCCCGTCAGCGAGTTCGAGGCGCTTTCTTTGCGCCGCGAGTCTTGGCGGGGGCGGGAACATTTTTGACGGATCGAACACGGCCACGGGGCGCCTCTTTCGCTGCGACCGGCGCGGGCGATCGGCCCGATGGCACCGGCACTGTTGCAGGCGCGGCTTTCCCCGACAGGGATCCGCGAGCGCTTGTGTCGAAACACAGGCCCCAATGCGTTTCCCCGCAGATTTTGCATTTCTGAGGTGTGGTTGCTGCGCCCATACCGGCAAACTACACGCGCCACAGGCGTCGCGCAATCGCTGCTATTGCAATTTCAATAAGATGCGATGGCGCCGATTGTCGAGATTGATGCGCCCGGCCACGCCCATTGCCAGCGGCGCATCAACATTTATCGGCGACAGAGGCCCATTAGTGCCGCGCAGGCAAGGCGCCGTTGCTAGCGGTCTTTGCGGACCTCGAGCGCCGCGCTAAACACCTCCGCGCTCCCCGGCGTGTAGATGTTGCGCGCCTCGAGGACGCCGAAAAGCGTCATGCCGCTGGCCGACGCCGGAAGCTGAAATGCGATTTCCGTGCCTTCTGACGGGACACCATAGCCGAGCGAGCCATCGGCCGCATTGAACACGTTCTTGTCTATCGTGACGTCGATCTGACCGACATGGTTCGCGATGTTGCCGGCAGCGAATACCAACGCGCCGTTGTCGCCATTCGCCGGCGCCGAGGTGAACGGGTTTGCGGTGAAAAAATGCATGCGGAAGGACGCGGCCGTGATGACGTTGGTCGACTTCCACAGTTTGAGCCGGCGAAGCATGAAGCTCTGGCCGGCCATATTATTGCCGATCGAGAACTGCATCGCCGCAACGGTCGCGGCGACCGTGTTGTTTGCAACCAGATCGCCGATTGAATACTGCGTCACATCAGCCGGTCGCGTGAACGGCGTCGCGGTCGGCCGAATAAGCGCGGCCCAAGTGTGCGGACTTCCCATTTTCTCACCCCTTGCAGCGCCTCGCCCATTCAATACGCGATGGCCCGAACGAAAGAAAGCCCGCCTTGCGAGCGGGCTTTCCCAGACGAGGAGGGGGGATCATCCTGAAGAAGGGGCCTGATGGGTGCCCCAGGTTCAGACCCGAGGAGGCCAGAACCATGCCGGCAAATTACGCTCCGGATCGGTTTCTGCCAAGGCGTCGCGATCGGCGATATTGCGCGGCGAGTTGACGAAAATATCGGCGCCACCGTTTGGGCCGAACACGTGCACGCCGGCGACCTTGCCGTCGACGACTTTCGTCACAATGCCGGGCGCTTCAGTCTGCCCGTCATAGCCATCGCCGGGGAATGTGACGATGACGATGCGCCCGATCGACGGCACAACTGCCGCGACAGGAGACGACGACTGTTGCGCAGCGATCGCCGAGACGTCGACGCTGGCCGCGGGCTGGGATGCGGCCGGGGAATCGGTGCCGGCGGCCGGCATCGTGTCGGATCCTGCGCCAGCAACCTGCGTCGCGCCGTCAGTGCTGGCCGGATCGACCGCGCCGCCAGGGGTTGGCGACGTGCCCCCGCCAGCGTTTGCCGGATCAGTGCCGGCGCCGTTCAGTGCTGTATTTTCCATTTTCTACCTCTTGCCTTGGATGGCTGGCCGCCGACGGCTTGGGCCTTTACCCAGGGGTGAAGGGTCCGCCGGCGGCCAGATCCCGGGGGGGGGCGTACGTCCCCGGAATTTCGTGCGCTATGAGCGCTTGATTGCGTCCATATCGAACAGCTGGACTTTCTTGTCGTGGCTGGCCGCGTCCTCGCCTTCCGTGACCATCGTCGCGGCCATGCGCATCAGGTCGGCCTTGTTGACGTGCCGCGGCTGGTTGCCAATGCCCAGGCCGACGCAGAACGCCAGCGCCGCGATGACCTCATTTTCTGGCATCGGCCGCCCTTGGGTGAAGCGTTTGACGACGATCATCACTTGCCGCGCGAGGTCGGTGCGGTTTTTCCACATCGTTTTATCGACGAGGTTCAGGGTCGAGTGCGTCATATCGCCGTTTCCATTTTCAGTTGAGCCACATCGGCGCGCCGATCGAGCATGCGCAGCACGGTTTCACCCTTCCACTTCGCATCCCAGATGAACCATGCATTGAGCATCGGCGGCGCGCCTTGCCCGGTGAAGTCGATTTTCCAGCGCATCAGATACACCCGCGCCGGCGGCATGTCCTGCCACACGCCGACAAGCCCGGCGGCGGCCGGCCAGGCCCATGACAGCAGCAGCGCCACATACTCGAGCCCCAGCACTTCGATCGAATGCCGCAGCCATGCCGCCTTTCCATCGCGCCAGTTGACGAGGTTGTACGGCGGATTCGTCACCTCCCCACGAATCCCGCGCGGCGGGGTGCGATAGTCGAAAAACGACTTCACTTCCCCGCCGTGACCGCGGTCTTTCAGATCGGACCGGAATACGGGAAACCCGCGCGCCTCGAGCACGCGCGCCATTGCGCCGTCACCGGCGGCCGGTTCCCACAGCATGCCGAGCTCGCAAAGCCGTTCGAACTCAGCCTCGATCAGGGCGAGTGTCGGTTCGGGCGGTGTCGGATCGAAATCTTCTGGGTGCCGAGTGGGATTGTCCGTCTTGACGAACTCGCCGTCGATCAGATCGGCGACCGCTTTTGTGCGGTGCCCGGTCGCGCGAAACAGGCCTCGAGCGTTTTGGGCCTTTTTCACGACGGGCGGCCCGCCCAGAGAATGTCGGTCAGGCAGTTTCGCCACTGGCCGGCCGCATCGAGATAGTAGGCGTCGGCGATATCGGCGCCCTCCCAGGCGGTGACGGCTGGCCGCTTGTACCTATTTTCGGGATCGATGAACCGCAGGAATGCAGCATCGCTATATCTGGGCGCCAGCGCGACGCGCTCGACGGCCGTCGAAAGGGGGTCGTCGCGCAGCCTCACTTGAGCGCTTCGAACATTTGAATGGGCTTCAGGCCGATCGCTTGCGCGACCTTTTCCGACATGGGCGCTTTGCCGACCTTGATCGCATAGAGGTACGAGTCGGCGCAGCCGATCGCCGCGGCGAGCTTTCGCGTCGCGCCATGCGGCTTGCATGCATCTATCAGGCGATCGCGCGCCTCGGTTTCCGTCAAAAGGGTGGGACGTGCCACTGGTCGCAACTCCTAGTCCGATGGCGTTTCATCGCACGGTCGCGAGCGCATTGCAATATCCCCTATTGCAACACGAGAGGATGCATGTCACATGTATTCAGCCGCGATACTTGGCGGCTTAACTCCACATAACGGAGACTGACAATGCAGACCATGTCTTTCCCATTTCCGTCCGCTGATGCGCGGCATACAGCCGCGATTTACTGGCCGAATGGCGCCGGCGAGACGCCATGCACCGAAACCTATGCAGCGCTGGCGAGCGCTATTTCCGCGCTTGTGGCGACGACCATCGACGAACAGGGCGGCGCGCACCCCTCAGATCTGAACCCTGATGATTATGAGCGTTTGTGCCGGATGGAAATTGAGCGCGATAATCTGGCGCTCGCTGGCCACATCGCCCGCCCGATCCGCTACGACGAGCCTAATCCCTTTCTCGCTCTGCTCGCCTGAATTGCTCGCCAGGCGCCGAGCGATCGGCGCCTCACCGGCAATGTCGCCGACCACGAAACGAGGCTTCCCATGAATACCGAACCGCAGACGGCAGTCGACGCCGTCATGCTCAACCATACCGCCGGCATCGTCGCCGCCTATGTCGGCCGCAATCCGATCGCCGCCAGCGATCTGCCCAAGCTCATCGCCGACGTGCACGCGTCGGTGCTGCAGATTTCCGGCGCAGCGCCGGCGCCCGTCGACGAGCCCATCGCGCTCGAGCCGGCCGTCCCGGTGAAGAAGTCGATTTCCCCCGACTTCATCATCTGCCTGGACGATGGCCTGAAATTCAAATCGCTCAAGCGCCACATTGCCGCGCTCGGCATGACGCCCGAGACGTACCGCAAGAAGTGGAATCTGCCGTCGGACTATCCGATGGTTTGCAGTTCATATTCCGAGCGGCGATCCGCGCTCGCCAAGTCGAACGGCTTGGGGAAGCGCTAACGCAATGGCCAATCCAGAAAAGAAACTGCAGAAAGTCGGCCGCATCGCCTTGCGTGAACAAGGTTCCCAGTGGGTCGCCTATTGGGCCGCGCCCGATACAATGGAAGGCGCCACGTTTATCGCGTCTTGCGCAATCGCCCCGGTTGTCGCCAACCAGCAGCGCAAGGAACAATTCATGCAGTTTTGCCGGGATATCGTCAGCGACCTGTTTTTCGACCATTGGGGCGTTCGCCCCGCTTGGCCTGACCCGCCGCAGCCAGCGCCAGCACATGAAAGGATGGGCCGTTGACCCCGCTCGAGCGCAAAATCGACCACTGGGCGCCGATCGTTTTGACGGCCGTTCTGTTGATTGTCGTCATCGCCGCCCTTGGTAGGCTGGCCTGATGGCGCCCCGCCGGCCGAGACGACTGACTGTCCCGGCCGGCAGAACTACCCCACAGAGGGGATTACGCGTTAGCCTGGGCCGTCGACATGACGACGCGGCCATTGGGCAGCTTCACGCCGATCGCAAAGGTTTCCGTGCCGGTGTCCGTCCAGGTCAGGGCGATGACGCCGGCCGTCGTGCTGATGGCCTTGAACACCTTTTTCGCGACGACGGTCAGGAGCTTGCCGGACGCGCCGATGGCGATACCCGTCGAGCCGCCGGTCGCGACGAAGTCGGTGCCGGCCGCCGATGAGAAAACGATAATCTCGACCATCTGAGCGTAGTTGATGGCGACGCCGCGCCGATCCTTCAGCGTGATCGTGATCTGGCGTACGTCGGTGATTTCCGCGGCGACGGTAATGGTGGCCTGACAGGCCGGCTGCAGCAGGTTGAGGATGGAGCCGTCGGCGAGCTTGGTCACAAGCTGGCCGAATTCGCCAAGGCCGGCCATGACGCCGGCGACGGGCGAGAGCGGTTTGAATTTTGCGCGCTGGGTGGGCATCGGAAACGATCCTTTTCACAAGTTGCTATCGTTGCGCCGCCCTGCCCCGGCAGCTACGGATTACCTAGCACCAGGCGCATGCAACGGCAATTAGTCGCCGCCGACCTCGACCGGGCGCCCATCGCGCCAATTTGCGCGGATCGTCGCAAGGCGGACCATGTTCATCGGCCGGCCGCGCCAGATCGCCGGCGTTGTGAGCGGCTGCAGTTTCGCGTTCACGAACATCGTCACCTCATCGGTGCGGCGCGGCGCGTTCAGGATTTCATCCTCCCATTGATGAGCGCGACGACCTCATCGACCGACGCGGCCGGCAAGCCGCCGACCATGTAAGCGGCCGACTTGACCCCGCTCGCCTTGATCGTCGTCTTGCTCGCTTTCACCAGGACGCCACCGACGTCGGCCGAGAAAAATTCGACGTGCTGCGTCCCCGATCCGGCTTCCCCGGTTTTCGCCCATTTTGCAGCCCGCACGTCGTCGGCCGTCACCGCCAGTTTCCGTTTCACGGCATCACCTCATCGGCGGCAGGAGGCCGCACAATCACAAGAACATTGCCAAATGGCGCCGATGTTTTGAATTTTCCCCCCTCATTGCCAGGCACGCCGAAATTTAGACGCTTCGCAAGAAACCTTGTTTCGACCCTCCCCCGAGGCCTGTCGCGCAAGGCCTCGACGTGCCGTTGCCACCATCCCTGTTCGGTGCGGTTCGCCGGCAATAATAACACGACGACCTCACACCCAGTTTCCGTCGCAAGCAGCGCCTTTTCCACCCACTCGCCAATGCTTGAATAGGGCGGGTTACACCACACCCTATGTCCGCACCACGATTGCCAAAGACCGTTACTCGCCAGGTCAAAAAATGTTGGGCACTTCGCATTCTTCGCGTTGGCAGCTGCATCAAGAGTAAATCGAAATTCTCGATCGAGAGAATCAAAAAGATCCTGCGGTGTGATCCTTTCATCAACAGTATCAGAAGCACCTCGCTTTCCAGTCTGTTGTGGATGATTAACCGCCTTAAATCCGACCAAGCTCATTCCCGCCTCATCATGTCATAGCTGGCAAGCTCGCCATCGAACGCGTCAGGCATCGCCGGCACTTCCGGCTCAAACTTTCCGACCTCACGGCCGCCGCCAAGCATTTCGTATAGGTGTCGCGACATTGGCACCGCGACCCCATGATAGACCCAATTCTCGCGCTCGTGCCACCACGCCGGCACCGGCGGCCCGATGAACGCGGCGAGCTCGATGTCTTTCGCGCTCGGCAATTTCGCCGCGGGATCCGTCAGCGACAGCCCGGCCCGCTTCAATTCCTCATCGACGAACGCGCGCCGATCACGCGGCCGCCGATAGACGTCATCGCTATCATCCATCGCGGAGGCCCTTGTGCTTCACCAGCTTCATTTCAAATTCGCTCGGCGTCCGATAGGCCAGCCGCGCGTGATACTCGCAGTAGCTATATTCGCCGTGCACGTGTTGATCGCAGAACAGCGCGTGATCCCCGATCGGCCATTTGCATCCGTTGACGTGCACGTCCTCGAGCTTGACCGGCGTCGTGCCCGCCAGGGCTTCCCACACGGCGCCGCGCAATTCGTCGACGTTGGGCGGTTGCGGCGCATCGCCGGTCGGCCGGCCAGTGCGAGGGTCGGCCTTCTTCTTGGCCTTCACCTTGACCAGCGGCCGCGGCGCGCGCGCCGGCAGTGTCGTCGTCGCGACCGCGCCTGTCTCGGCCCTCGGAACGGCGCGAGCCCGATTATGCGCGGCCGTGAACCCAGATCGACGATCCTCGAGCTTGAGCCGATGCGCTTTCCCGCAGACCGCCGAGCGTGAGAGCCCGCCGCCCATAGCCTTGGCGATTTCCGTGCCACTTTCCCCGTTTGACCAGCGCCGGCGCAACTCGCTTTCCCGCTCCATCGTCCATTCGAATGCCATCAGGTCAGTCCTCCATCTTCGGCAAAATTGGTTGAATAATCCGCTCCTCGCGTTTCTCGAGAATTGCGCGGTGGTGTTCGATGCGTTGCGGCGACACGGCCGCGACCTCATCTTTTGGGACATACCAGCCCGACGCCTGCCCAGGCCTTTCGACGACCGGCATGCCCTTGAGCGGCCGATTCTCACAGATCGCGCGCCAGAGCGGGGTGTCGACCTCGACGAATTCCGTCATAGCCTTGAACGCTTCGAACTGCAGAAGCCCGGTCCGCTGGCGCACCTCTCGCAAAAACTCACCGATCGAAGGCGGAAATGCTGGATTGCGACCCGGCACCAGGTCCGTCCGAAATGCGACGGCCGCGTCGACGACAGCCTGCAGCGGGAACGGATCGCTGTCCGTCACGAACAGCACCACGGTCGGCCCGTCATACCGAGCCGCCGAGAAACTTGCGAGCATGCGCTGAATTTCCTCGCTCGCCTTCAGCCGCTCTTTCGCGTTCATCCTCTTGCTCCGCTTGCTGCCTGAAAAATTCCGTCACCTCGGCCCCTGTCTCGGCCATCGTCTTGCGAGGCCCGGAAGGTGGCGGCCGCCCTAGCCGTGCGCGCCGGTCCTCGACAGCGCGCCGAATCCAGTTGCGCCACGTCGCCGGCCAGTTGACCTTGCGGCCCTTGGCGCCGGGCAGAGCGTGCCAATAGTCCGCGAACATCGCAGACTGTTCATCGAGGAATTGATCGGTAATCCCCGGCCACTCGCCTTTCGACCAGTCGCGCAAATCCGGCGTTGGGACCCAGCCAGCCGGCAAGCGCGCGCCCGCGGCCGTTTTGGTTTTCGGGGGAGTAAGAGGGGGTGAAGGGTTATTTTCTGTAGGGGGTGTGGGGGAAGCGTCTTTTAGGGGAGAGGGGGAGCTAGAGGGGGCGCTTGCTGCCGTCTTAATCGTCTTATTAAGACGCCCCGACCCCGCATTTTCAGACGCTTCAGACGCTTCAGACGCGCTGACCGTCTTACGTTTTTCGTAATAGCGCCGGTTGCGCTCGGCCCGCGCCGATGCAGTTGGCGAAGCTGGCGCCGACATATCTGCCGCGGCGCGCTCCATGTCTGCAATAGCCGAAACGACCGCATCTGCAGACATGCCGGCGGCAAGCATATGGCGCACGGCCTCAGCAATCACTGCCATGACGGACGCCCCGCTTCGATCCAGCGCCGCAATTTCTTTCGCGCCCGATATCTCTTTTGCCGCGCTGCCCCGGAACTAGGTGGCGCCTTTTTTGTCATCAGCGCTATCACGCGCAGCACGCCGGCATATTGCTCAGCAGACAGGCCCAGATCGGCAAGCTCGAGGAGTGGGGAAATGTCCGTCAACGCGGCCTCTCGGAACAGAATCCGGGGTGTTGCATTTACGGAAAAGCACCCTCATAGAGAGGGGGCATTCCGGCGGCTACTCCCCGTCGGTTATTCGGGCCGGCAGGTGGTGAGACACCCGTCGGCCCAATTCTTTTGGACTATCGAATTCGCGCGGTCAATGCGCCAATTCTTTCGGCCGACCGAACGCCGCCTGATGACGCTCGGCCGCGATCGCAGATTGCGACTTCGGCTTGCCGGCCAGCAAGGCCGCGCCATCCTTCTGCTCTTGTGCGGCGATCGCCTCTTTCAGCGCAGCGTCGGACGCAGCTGCAGCGGCCTTTACGGCCGCCGTCGGCGTCACCGGCTGGCCGCCCTCAGCCGGCGGCTTGCCAGCGGCCCGGGCGGCCTTTTCTGCGTTCGAGGGGCGGCCGCGCTTCTTGGGCTCAGCCCCGGCCGCGGCTTCCGTTTTCGGCTTGGCGCCGCCACGGTTCGGATCCGAGCGCGGGTTTTCGCTCGACCAGGTGCCGTCGCGCCGCTCGGCTTCCTCTTTCGCCAGCGCCTCGGCATCGACGCGCTTCTTGATGCGCTCGGCCGCCTCTGGGAAAAGCTCGGCTTGGCGCCCCTGCAGGGCGGTGAGGACGCGATTGACGCCGCGCCTATAGTCCGTCTGTTCGCCCTCGCTCATCTGTTTCACCAGGCCGACGGCGTGCTGAAATGCGCGCGACGGAATGCCCAGCTTTTCGGCGTTCTCGCGAATGCCCTTCCGCTCATCATTGATGGCCGCCGATCGCTTGTCGCAGCTGGCATATTGTTCGGCGAGCTTGATGATCGACGAGTTGAGTTTCTGGTCGTTGGCGAGAGCTTCTTCGGCCTCGATATCTTCCAGGTTAGTTGGCATGAATGCCTCAGCGCGACGGTGTGAAGATTGTCACCGGAATGCCCATCGCCTCGACACACCGGATCTTGAGTTGAGATTCGTAAGTCAGCCCGTCGCGCGGCTTCACTTTCTCATAGACGCGCGCGCCGGCCCCATTGAGATACCGAAAATCGATGACCATTACACCCCACTTCACGGGTTTGCCGGTGCGCAGATCGACGGTCAGAAGATCGATCCGATATTGCGTTTCGAGCTCGCTGATATAGCCGTCGGCCTCATCGCGTCGCAGCGTTTCCCACCGCCGGGCTTCCGTTTTTGAATGGAAGTGCACGAAGTCCATGCGGCCGCACTGCAAGCACGCCGGCGGCGGCAAATCTTTCCCGGCTACAGGATCGAAGCGGACCTCATGCCACAGGCCGCAGCCCTTGCAGATATACGCCGCCTTGTCCTTGGCCGCCCAGGTTGTGTCTTTCGACGTCTGGAATTTCTTCCACCCGCCGAATTTCCCGCCATAGGCCATCAGCGAGGCGCCTTCTTGATCCACTCGAAAAGGTCGCGCGGCGGCGCCTTGGCTCGCGTTTCTGCAGCACGCCGCGCCCGTTCGGGCCCGTCATGCCGGTTGTGGTGCAGCTGGCACCAGAACGCCAGATTGCTATCCGAATGATCGTCGAGGCCCCAGTCCCGATGCGCAACCGTGCATACGATTCGGATGACCTTGATCGACTTCTCGGCCAGGAACGCGTCCCCGCTCACCAGCACCTTGACCATATCGCCCGGCCGATATCCGGCGAGCTCGAGGAACGAACCATCATCGAGCCGGATCCCGACGGCGCCATGCCTCACCCCGCATTCTTCGCAGCACCATCCGGCGCGGCCGGCGATGCGCTCACGGATGGCCAGCCACTCAGGCGAGCGCAAAGAGCCGCCGGGATAGCGCGCGAGATTTTCGGGTTTCACTGGCATTTATCGACCGCCTCGGTTGACCCTTTCTCGCTAACATGCAATCATCGTTATTGCAATGTCGCAAGTTGCGACCAGCGAGGCAAATCACCATGACAATTTCCTATGCCCTTTACCGGGGCGAAATGGCGACGCCGTCAGGCGAGGGCGATCGTCACAATCGCACGACGGTCGCGCGCGACTGTTCTGGCTATTGGCGCATCAGCGCGTCGAAAATGAAAACCGACTGGCCGGTGTTTATTTGGGCCGACCCCGACAGCAACGCTGTCTCCGTCCGCGTCGGCGGCAATGAATTCAACGCGACAGCCGAGCCGGACAAGTGGCAGAGCTTCACCGAAAAGTCTTGGATGCACTGCAGCGCAGTCAGCAAGGCCGATTACCAGGTGGCGATCGACACGGGCTTTTGGCCTGATGGCCGGCCGGCCCGCAACATGACGCAAGAGGAAAAGCTCGGCGTCGACGTGCAGGGCGGCGGCGCCAATGATGCGCCGATCGACGAACTCCTCGCCGATCAGATCAGCGCCTTGGCCGCAAAGCTCGCCGCCGTCGCAAAGCCGACGTCGCAGGCCGAGGCCGATGCGGTTCAGACGATGATCGACCGCATGACGCTTTTGCTGAAAAAGGCCGAGTCGACGCGCGTCACCGAGAAGCAGCCGCACATGAACGCGGCCGCCGCTGTCGACGCCCATTGGAAGGGGATAATGAACCCCGGCACCGAGGCGAAGGACAAGGCGCTTTTCCTGCAGAAGGCATTCCTCAAAGAGGAGCTTGCGCGCCGGCAGGAACAGGCCCGCAAGGAAGCCGAGGAGGCGGCCGAGCGTGCGGCGGCGGAGCAGACCGAGCGCAACAAGGCGCTGGCCGAACAGGCCGAACAGATGGGGATCCCGACCGACGGCCTCGAGGATGAGGTTGAAGTCGTCCCCGTCGCGCCAGCCCCAGTCGAATTGCCGAAGGCCTCGAGCTCGGTCGGCCGCGCCGCCGGCCTAAAAAAGGTCAAGCGCGGCATCATCACGGATCTGCCGAAACTGGTCGCGTTCTTTTTCCCGGCCGATGGCGACCCCGACCCCGAGGCGCTGGCCTACCTGCAGACCCGCGTCGACAAAGCCACCCGCGGCAAGATCACCTTGCCCGGCGTCACCGTTCAGGAGGAATTCAATTGACCGAGGAACAGAAGCCCTACACCCCGCCGGCGGCGCTGCAGATGGGCGGCGCCGTCATGGCGATCGTGCCACAGACCTTTGAGGAATTGCAGCGCGTCGCAAATTTCGTCATCGGTGGCGGCCTTGCGCCGTCGTCGGTGGTAAAGACCCCGCGCACCAATGACACGCCGGAACAGATCGCCGCGATCCGCGCGGGCAACATCGCCGCCGTGTCGACGATCCTGATGGCGGGCGCGGAACTTGGCATGCCGCCGATGGCCGCGCTTCGCATGATTACCGTCATCAACGGCCGGCCGGCCCTGTTCGCCGACGGCAATATCTCAATCGTGCGCAAGTCCAAGGGCGCCGATGGCAAACCCGTCGCTTTGTATTTGCGTACCGGCTACGTCGATCAGTACGACTATAAGTGCCCGTTTTGCGATGCGCCGGCCTTTGAGCGGCCGGGCCGTGCCTGGACGCATTTGCTGACACAGCACCCGGCCGAACACGAGACGATCCGCGCCGGCGCCATCGGCGGCGACCCGACCCCCGAGGACGTGTTCGACATTATCCCGTCAGATCGGTCCTATGCCTTTTTTGAGGCAAAGCGATCGGACACCGGCGAGACGATCATTGAGAGATTTTCGATCGCCGCTGCGAAACAGGCCGGGCTTTGGGACGACGCCGAAACCGTCACGCGAGAGGTATGGGCCTACGACGCGCAGGCCGGGGCCCGCAAGCCGACTGTGAAGCCGGTGCCCAATGACAGCCCGTGGCACTGCTACCCTAAGCGCATGATGATGTGGCGCGCCGCCGGCTATGGGTGCCGCTGGCTTTTCGCCGACGTCTTGGGCGGCATGACCGACGAATTCGAGGCGCGATCGACGATGGCCGCACCGTCATCAGCCGCGATCGAAATCATGCCGCCGGCGCCAAAGTCGCCGCCAAAACATGCCCTCCCCGATATCCCGGCCGAGGATGAGAACCAGGACTCGCCCGCCGCGCGCGAGCCGCTTCAGAATTCGGACCTTCCAGAAGGTGCGAAAAATGAAGAACCGATGGACGCGCTCGCCATTGTCGATTTCCTCGACAATCTCAAAGCCCGCTTGAGCGCCGAGCTCGACGAGGCCGGCGTTGAGGAGACGTTCGATTCTTTCGACGTGCAGATCGTGCTCGCTCACGACGAGCTCGCCATCGAGGAGGCATTCGCGGCGAAGAAAGCGCGCATCGCTGCAATTGCTCGAGGTGAAAAATAGCCGATGGCCAAGACCTTGCGCATGGTGCGACGGGTCTATCAGTTGGCGGCAGGGGCGACAGTCGTTGGCCTTGCCCCAGCCGACCCCTATTCGGAAGAAATCCTCGCCGATCTATTCGACGGGGAAACCTATAGCGTCGATGTCAAGCAAGACCGCCGGCGCGGCGACATCAATCTCTACTGGGCCGGCATCGGCCTTCTGGTGAAGAACTATTCCGGCGTCGATCCGGCATTCATCCGCCTTGGCGCCCGCGAGGTTGACGCCTCGAGGATCTGGCCGACGTCGCGGAAATATCACGACATGCTCATGTCGGCGACCGGACACGTCACCCGGCTGTGGCGCATCGACGGAACTTTCCGCGAGGACGTCGACAGCATCGCGCTCGACAACATGGAACAGGACGAATTCAAAGCCTACTTCGAACGCGCCCGCGCGATCACGCATGCCCTATTTGGCTATGATCCGTGGGACGCCTGGAAAGATGAAGCGACAGAGCGCCGCGTCGCGAAATATCGCGCGCCCAAAGAGAGGACAGCCCCATGACCCCCGCCGAACTCGCCTCGCTTGAGGCGCTGGCAAAGGCGGCAACGCCGGGACGGCAAGAAGCCGTAGATGCTATTGAGGCGGCGCAAACTGCTGCCCTGAATGCAGATTGCCGGACAGCGGACAAGGACGAAATCCTTGGTCATATAGACACCGCCCTTGGCTTTCTTTCAGACGCATTAACAGCCGCCAACCCCGCTGCGATCCTCTCCCTTATCGAGGAGTACAAGAGGATGCGGGAGGCGCTGGAGCGTGTCCGGTCCACACTGGCGACAGCGGATGAATCCGGGCTGTTGCGCGATGTGATCTGGATGGTCGGCAGCCCAAACGAAACGCTGTTCGACTTCCTCGCCGCCCTCACCCCCGCCACAGGAGCATGACATGCATCAGCACCCACACCCGCTAGAGGGGAAGTACGAGCCTGAGAGCCGCGATGTACAGACGCCGCTCGAAGCGGCAGCCATGTCGATTGCCATCAGCCTCAAGCGGATCGCGGATCATCTGGAGACCGACCATCCCGCGCCCGACAACGTGCGCAGGGCAGAGAAAGCACTGGAGCCCATCCATGAGCCTCTATAGCATCTGGGATTCCTACTATCCCGGCCCCCTGCGCAAGCAGCAACAAATCATCGCCTACGAAACCGCACTCGCCGCTCGCCCCGATGATTGCGTCCGGCTTGAGCCGTGCGAAGCGTGCGGCGGTGAAGGGCAATTCTACACGTCGCGCTATGGCGGGAATGACCCCGATGTGTGGCCTTACGAGCAATGCCCGTGGTGCCGGGGAACCGGCGAGGGGTGGATCGCGGCTGAGCCCGTGACGCTGGACGATTTGGAGTGGATCGCGGCTGAGCCCGTGACGCTGGACGATTTGGAGGAGCACCCGATCCATGAGTGATCTGGTCGAGAGGTTGGGAAAGGGGCGCGTTGCGTACACAAGCGCCGCCGGGCCGATACATGAAGGCGCCGACAGCCTACATGCCGAAGCCGCCGCCCTCCTCGCCGCAGAGCAGCGTGTGAGGGACGCGATTGTCTGCGACGTTGCCGAAATGAAGCTCACCGATGGCCGCTCCGATTTCTACACTCGGATCACGGTCGGCGACCGCTCGATCACGCCTTACGTGTTTCGAGAAAGGTGGAAAGCGGAATATGAGGCTGCGACGCTTCGCTGGCTGTTCTGCGGCGGTGAGGAACCGGACGTCTGCAAATTCGACCCCGCGCTCGCCGCAGCCATACGCAAGGGAGACGCGACGGCATGACGCGCGCCAGCCGCAAGGGCGACCCTCGGCAGGAATTCCCCAAGAGCGTGCGCCTCGCCGCCCAGACACGCGCCGGCGGCCGCTGCGAAGCCGTCGGCGTCGATTACGATCTGCCGGCTGGCGAGCGCTGCAACGCCGATCTGGCGTTCGGCTATCAGTTTCACCACTACCCGCGACCGGCGCGGGATCCGCACCCCGACACGCGCACGCTCGGCAATTGCCTAGTGACGTGCCGGCATTGCAATGCCGCGTTCAATCGCAACGTCGACACCCCGCGCGAGAACAAGATCAAGCGCATCAGAAAGAACGTCGGCCGGCGCGCGCTGGACCTTGATCGGCCGCCACCGCGCGAGCCCAAGATGCGCGGCCGATCGACATTCCCGAAGGGCCGGAAGATGCAAAGCCGGCAATTCCCAACGAGGCAAAAATGACTGACAAACCCATTCTGTTTTCGGCGCCTATGGTGCGGGCCTTGCTGGCCGGGACCAAGACGCAGACACGTCGCGTCGCCGGCGTGCCGACGATCGAGCCGCAAGGAACCGGCTATCACGTCTATACCAAGGGCGGCGGCGCATGGTGCGTCGACAAGGTCGGCGCGCTAGTTGCAGCCGCCGACTATCTGCCTTTCCAGCCGGGCGACCGCCTATGGGTGCGCGAGGCGTGGCGCCCGAGCTACGACGCCGAGGGCTGGCGCGACGATCTGCAGCGCGACGCGCGCCCATCTGACTTCGACCCCGCCACCACGGCGATCGAATATCTGGCGGACGGCACAAACGAACTTGGCGGGAAAGGCCGGCCAGGCATCCACATGCCGCGCTGGGCAAGCCGCCTCACCCTCGCCGTGACCGCGGCGCGCGTGGAGCGGTTGCAGGAAATCAGCGAGGACGACGCCCGAGCCGAGGGCGCCTATGTAGCCCCAAAGACTGGCAGAGTCGCGGACAGTTATTTCGACATGGCAGTCATGGGGACTTACTTCCACACCGCGCGCGATTGGTACGCGAATTTATGGTGTCGGTTGAACGGGGCGACGTCATGGGCCCTAAACCCCTATGTCGCCGCTTACACGTTCACCGTCGAGAAAAAGCCATGAGCAGCACCAACACCGTCCCCTATGAGAGAGCGACCAGCGGAAAATCCGCACGCGATGAGACGACCAAGATCCTGCAGCGCCTCGGCTGCAAACGCATCGGATGGATGGATGACTTTGAGGCGCGCAGCGTCCTACTTCGCTTTGATGTCAACGGTCGCGCTACGCAACTCGAGGCATCGGCAATGGGATATGCGAAACTCTGGTTGAAGGCGCACCCCTACAACCCGCACTACATGCGAGTGACCGAGCTCGAGCACCGCGGCCGGGCGCTGGCGCAGGGCGCGATCGCCGTGAATTCCATCTTGCGGGACTGGGTGAAGGGCCAAGTCACCGCAATCGAATGTGGTGTGGTGACGCTCGAGCAAGCGTTCATGCCCCTGATGATCGGGCCCGACGGCCGGAAGGTGGCCGACGTCGTGCTCGCCAATCTACTCCCACCCCCAGAGGCTTCACATGACGACTGATAACGACGCGCTGACCCAGGCCATGCTTCACATGACGACTGATAACGACGCGCTGATCCAGGCCATGCGCAACCTGGACGCTGAGGATGCAGCGACCGCCACCGCTTCAGCAGGCGGCGCCGTCGCCGGCAGCGACGCTGCAGCTGCAGCCGTGGCCAAGGCGCTCGACCAGCCACTATTCAGCGACCACACCAAAGGCCTGATGGCGGCCCTCTCGGCCGACGCCGACAAGCTCAGCCGCGCCAGTGCAACATTGAATGAACGGCGCACCGCGGCCGATGACAAATACAAGGCCGCGCTCGAGGGATTGCGAGCCGCCTACGCCACCGAGGTCGCCGCGTTCGATTCCGAGGATGACGATATCCGTCGGGCGCATGCTGCCATTCAGGCCGCCGTCACTGCGCTTCGCCGGTAGTAACCGGCCGTTAACCGCCGGCATGCGAGAAAGGCCCCGCCCGATGGAGGGGCCTTTTTCATGCGTGCAGCCATGTCACTTGCTTTGCTGATTGCCCGTCAGATCGACGAGCTCGGCATCGACGTCAATCAGTTGGCGGCGGCCCCGCCGACCGCGCCACTGTCGTCACCCCACCCCGGGCAAATTTCAGATCGGACCGCGTCGCCGCGACCGTGTCCTGTCGCTGCATTTCCGTCACAATGCCCTTTGTCAGAGCCAGATCGACCCGCACCGCGTCGAGAATGGCCCTGATATCAGAAAGGCCGTCGGCGATTTCCCCGCCTTGTTTGCCGATTTCGACGATCTGAGCCGAGAGCGTCGTGCGATCAGTCTCGAGGGCCTGGACGCGCGACGCCATCCATAACGCATATCCGCCGATCGTCGGCGCCACTATCGTCGCCAGCACCCAGCCGACGATGGCGGCCGACCGTGCCGCTAAGCGGAACCACCACGATTCTGTGATTTCTTGAAGGGTGAGCTCGGTGCGTGCGCTCATCGCCTAATCCCAACGCTTGCCCTGCCCGGCACCTATCGCCTATCGCAAGAAATGCCGGGCCTGCAATGAGGTAGTTATCCGCACACGCTCTTGTAAACGGCGTTGTGCGCCTTGACCCCGGCAATGGTCGGATCCGTGTCGCGCTTTGACCACGTAATCGGCTGCTCGACCTTGCAATAGATGATGGCCCCGGGCAGCGGCGACGTCGCGCAACCGGCCAGACTAGTCGCGACGAAAACCGTCATCGTCGCGCAGATGCTTCGGATCAGCATTTAGTTTCTCCTGCTTTGCCCGCGCTGTCGTTGCGCGATCGATTGCCTTTTGCACGTCGCGCATGTCGGCCTGTTCTTTCGCCTTCCAGCCGCCGCGCGCCGCGGCCGGGAAAATAAGGCCGATCGCCAGCAGCGCGCCGACCCAGAGAAGCTGGCGCAGCCCCAGATGCCACACGCCATAGAGCGCGGCGAGGATCACGCCGGCGATGCCGAGCCAGACCCAGAGCGGGATATGCGTAAGAGCGTACCAGCCGAGGCCCTGCAGCATCATTCCTCAAAACTCCTGAGGATGGCCTTGGTTCGCGCCGCGATCTGCTCGCCGCGCAGCGCCAGCGCCGCGATCGCAATCACGATGATACCGACGACGATCGCTTTCGTGACATTGTCGAAGCCACCGAACGCAGTGAGCGGCGTGCCCAGCAGCGGCGCCACCGCCAGCAAGCGCCCCATGCCGGGCTTGTCGGCGCCCTTGGGCGCCACCGGCACGCGCGTCTCGACCTCTGCCACCACCGGCGCCGCGGCGACAGTGTCGGGCGCCTTGTCGCCGGCCAGGGCGACGAGCGCCTGATGCATCGCAGCACGCGTCTTGGGCCCCGCGTCGCCGTCGATCTGCGTCGGCTTGCCAGGCTCATCGCGCGGCAGCAGCGATTGCTTCTGCGCCCAGACCTGGAACGTCTTGACCGCCGTCGGGCTGTCGGGATCGTACCCAAGCAACACCAGCGCCGCGCGCACGTAGAAATGCACGCGATCGTCGAATCCGTTCAGGCCGCCGTTGATAACTTTCGTCACCTGCTCGAGGTTGTTTTCGTCGGCCAGGGCGTTGAGCTTGCGCGTCGACCAGAACCACACGGCCGACATGCCTTCCCACGGATCGGTGTTGAGAAGGTCCGGCGTCGCGATGAAGTCCGGCGGTGTCATGCCGCGGATCCGGCACCAGGTCAGGAAGGCCTGATAGTTGGCTTTGCCCGTCAGTTGGAACGGGCCGCGCCCCTTGTAGAGCTCGCCGTCGCCATCGGCCGCCGGCGTGTTGCCCAGATCGACGCGGGTGTCATAGCGCTTCTGTGCCGGCGTCGGCCCCCAGAGCTCGCGATCATACTTGAAGCCGCCGCTTTCGTGCGCCGCCATCGCCAAAAACACGGCCTGTCGGTGCGGTAGATCCAGACCCTCTTTCTGGCCGAACCCGTTCAGCACATTCACGATCGATTGTGCATTCGCCAGGATGGCGGCCGTCGGCGCCTTCACGCCGGCAATCTTCATCAAGTCGTCTTTCGTGACCATGCTGCCCTCAGCTTCATGCCGGCACGTAGATCGTGCGCGGCTCAAAATCGCCCGTATCCGGGTTGAACATCACTTTCGTCGTCGGGACCATACGCTGCCCGGTTTTCTTGTCGACATATATCGGACCGCCCGGAGGAGTGCCATTGTTCGATGGCGGTTTCGGTTTGGGCGCCGGCGCGTTCGGATTTGTCGGCTGCTTCGATGGCGGCGGAATGACGAGGCGATCGCCCGCGTTGATCTTGTTCACGTCAGCAATGCCGTTCGCTCGAGCGATCTCCGCGACCGTCGTGCCGTTGCGGCGCGCGATTGCGCTCAGCGTGTCGCCGGACTGGATTGTGTAGTTGCCGCCACCGCTGTCGATCGGCCGCTGGCGAGGCTGGACGGGCACTTGCTCAGTGATGAAGCGAGGAGGGGGAGGCGGCACCACCGGCGACACAGGCTTTGGCGAACCCTGTTGCGCGGCGATCGTCGCCGCGTCGCGCTTGTCATGGATATCCTCGAGCTTGGCCATCGCTTCAGGCGACGGCGCGATCGCATTCGACCCATAGTCGCGCATCCATGCCTCATAGGCAGGATTGACGACCGTCCGCGAGACGACGCGCAGCGGCGCCTGGACGACCTGATTATCGGCCGGCAGGCGCGGCTCGACCTTGACCACGATCGGCGGCCCGTTCGGTTGCGGCTGGACCGGCCCTTGCGGCTTTGCCGGCGGATGCAGCACTTGATCGGGGATCATGCTGACGTCGTTGATTGCCGACTTCTGTTTCGGCGTGACCGTCGGCGCGGGATCCTCGATATGCGCATGGATCGTTATCGTCTGGACCTCTTTTTTCTGAGGCGCGACGAGGGTGTCGGAGACGCGTGGCGCCGGCGGCGGCGCGGCCGCGACTTGGGCCGCATCCCGCTTGTCATGGATATCGCCCAGCGCCTTCGATGCGTCGACGCCGCCGATGTTCTTGGGATCGTTGAAATGCTGATCCATGCCAGCGCCAGCGGCCGCGAGCGCCGTCGACTGCAGCGCCTCGCTCACGTTCCGCGGCAGCGTAATCGACCAGTCGCGCGTGTCAGTCCCGACAGGCGATGGCGTGAACATCGTCGCCGGCGTCGGCGTCGGCGGGGTGAGGATCGGCGCACGCGTTGGCGTGACGCCACCCCCGACCTCGATCACTGGCCGACCATTGGCCAGCGTTTCGACCTTGGGCTCGACCGTGACGCCAGGCGCCGGCGGCGGCCGGCCAGTAATATCCAGAATCCGCGGCGGCTCTTTCCCGACGTCGACCGTCGTCGGCCGCGCCGGCGGCGGAATATAGGTGTCGCCTTCCCAGTGGCCCGCCAGCGCCGGCGCCATCGGCGCGTATTGAGATTCGTTCGAGAAGGTCGGATGCCCGGGCTTCTTGAAGGTGTCCGGCCAGTGCCCCGTTTGCGGATCCGGCTGGACGCCAGCCGCGAACGCGCCGCGATAGTCGTAATCCTGCCCGCTGTCATTTGGCGCGTAAGCCGCCTTCCATTGCTGAAACGCGGCCTCGGCCTTGGGCGAGAGCACCGTATTGAAGCCCGTCGCCGCCGACCCCTTTGTCACCACCGCACCCGTCGGCTTCTGCAGGTCGGCCAGCCGAGGATCGGCGACAATGCCTGGGATCCGCGGATCGGAATACTCTTGCCCGGGCGTCATGGGCGGGATCACGGCCGCGGCAGCACCCGGCGCGCGCCGCACCCCATAGAGCGCCGCATTGCGCAGATCATAGCCGCCCGCAAGATTCTCGCTCGCCGGCAGGATCGTCGGAACGTCATCGATATAGGCGAGGCCTTCCGGCGTCCGTTGTGTCCCGCCGGTCGCGGCCGCGATCGCCATCAGGCCCGGCGACAACGGCTGTTCGGTCTTGTTCTGCCAGGCCAGCGAGGCCGCCATCGAGGCCGGCGTCAGCGGTTCAGGCGCCGGCAGCGGCCGAAACGTCGTCGCCACCTTGACGTTGTCGCCAAGCCCAGAGCCCGGGATATCTTCCGGCGGCAGCACGCCCAGGAGTTGCTTTCGCATCAGCGACGCAACATTGACGCCCTCGCCCGGCTGTTTGTTCCCGCCGGGACCGCCCTGCAATTCGCCGTGCCCGACGATCATGTCCGGCGCGATCGAATACTCATCGGCAAGATAGCCGCCCAGCTGCAGCGCCGCGTTGATCTGCTCTTTCGTCATATGGTCGGAATCGGGCGCGATAATCTCGACGCCGATCACATTCGAATTCGAGAGACGCGCGGTCGCCGCGCCGAAGTCAGTGCGCACCGGCGAGCCGGGCGAACGAATGTTCGATTGCCTCGAGCTCTCGGGCGCATATTCGTAAATCGTGCCATCGCGATCGATGTAGAATTGCGCCGACGTGCCGTGCTGTTTTCCGGGCTTCTGGCCGGCCGTCATGGCGCCGGCCAGGTCTATCGATCCGGAATGATGATAGACCAGACCCGTGATTTTCGCCCCGTTGCGCGAGCGGCTGGCGAACGGATTAGCCGGCACCGAACCGCCCCGAACGGCGCCCCCGCCCGTGACGTCGACAATGACCGGCTTGGTTGTCATTTCCCGTTGACCTTTTTCCTGATGGCGTTGCCGTACCAGAACCCGCCGAACAGGGCGACCCCGGCCCACATGACGTCACCCATCGGCTTGAGCACCGCGTTCACACACACGCGCAGTTTTTCGTCGGCGAGCTCTTTGACGACATGGAGCGCATAATCCAAATCGTGCGCCGCGCAGCACGTCGACCAGTCCCACCACAGCAGCCGATCCAGCCAGAGGGTGCAGTCGCCGTTGAAATGCAGGAGCCAGTCGAACACGACGTCACCAATGTTTGTCGTCGGCGAAGTCGAGCGGAATTTCGGGCAGATCCTTCAGCGCCCATGCTTTGCGATAGACCGTTTCCAGCCGCGCAGCGACCTGCAGGCCGACCGCAATCATGTCCCCGGGCAACAGATCGTGGAACTGGTTGTCGAAGTCACGGAAAGACGTCGTTTGCGTCGGCGCCTCGCTCTTGAGGACAATGCCGATTGTCGCGAGCCCCTGCAGATTGCGCTGACTTTCCGGATCCATGTTGACCCGGAAAATCGCACCAGACGGCACCGCCACCGCCAGCGGCATTTCGATGCGCCGCTCACGTTCGGCGTCGACGGCAGAGCCAGCGATCGGCGCCGGCGGCACATAGGGATAGGCCTTTTGCCATGCGGCGACGACGTCCGGCGTCCATTCGACCGCGGCCGCCTCTTGCACCTCAGGCGCAAAGTCGGCGGTGTCGGTCGCGACCCAGTTGCCGGCAGCATCCCACCCGCCAGGCATCACCACATAGCGCAGCACCACGCCATCGTCGTTTTGCTCCCGCACGCTCAGCGCGCCCGAATCGTTCCGGATGATGAAACTAGGCATGCCCAACCCCCTGCATTGGCCCAAGCGGCGGCGCCGCCCATATGTTCGCGGAGGCCAGCCGTTCTAAAAGCGGGCGACCGCCAGCATTCAACTCACGCCCGGCAATTGTGGAAACGGCGGCCTTCAGCAAATCCCTATCGCATGCCGCTATCCGTTCATAATTAGCAGCATCAGCGACCATGTCGATTATTGCCATAGCGACGACGAAATCGTCACCACCCTCGAGTAGAACAGAGGCCTTTTCAGTAACTCGTGCCCCGCTCCCGTCAAATGTCGCCTTCCCCAACCCTACTGAGATTTGAGGCTGGCCTTCTATGTTGAACCCGAGGGCCCGCACCACAAGCCGCTGGGTAACGCCCCCGGCCCGTAACATGCTGATTCTCTCGGCCAGGCCGGCCGCGCGCATTGCGGCGACGCGCCAAAGCAAGCGCCGATCGGGCCGCCGATAGCCAAGCGCCTCGACGTGTTCATCGACGGCACCGTTTGCGATGACACCGTAATTCGTAGCAAGAATGGTCATGATGCAGCGTCCTTACGTTGTCACAAAGCAAAAACCGCAGTTGAAGTAAGACGTATTGGTAAAGTTCGCTTCGGTGAGCTGCGCGCAGGCTGCGGCTCCTGTATTCTGCAGAACCACCGTTGTCACGGAGGCCACGCCGACAAAGGTCGTAAGGCTGGCCATGCCGCTATAATTGGAGAACACCACGCTGGGAGCCACGCCCTGCACTGTGAATGGCAACCCGCTAATAATCGCGAACCCAGTCGAACTGCCTTTCGCGCTCAGTGCGATGTTAAGTGCGGCAAAAACCAAATTGCCGATCTTCCTGTAAACGCCAGTTCGGGAACTATAAGTGAGGCCGGTAGCACCCCCGCCAAAAGTGAGGGCAGGCGTCCATGTGCCTTCCTCATAATCGTCGAGTGTATTGGCGTCCGCCGAGGCATTCTGGCTGGCGGGGAATGCGATCTGGCCGGGAATGGTCAGTGTTCCCGCACTGCCGGACGCGAAGCTGAATAGGTTCGTCCCGGCGTAGATGTCCATCCTCGCCTTGACCGAGCCAGCAGATGCGCTTTCCACAACCGCCCGGATTTCAGCAGCGGAGTAGTATGCCGATCCGTCCCACCCCGAATACTGGACGATGCCGAGTAGATCGCCCACCTGAACGGTCGCCGATCCGCGCTTCTTGCGCATTATCCAGTAGGCCGAAAAAGCATCGTTGCCGGTATTCTCTGCCACGTTCTGGGGCGAAAACATGCTCGACGAAGTGGTGGTCAGCGCGCCACTCAGCGTCGTTGCGCCCGCCGCCAGCGTCCCCACGCCGCTCATGTTGCCGCTATCGTCGACCGTGATCGCCGAGCCCTGCGCCGTCTTGCCGCCGGCGCCGTCAGCGCGCAGCAGGCGATTGTCGCTACCCCCCAGCGCCCCCCCAACATAAATCGTATCGAAATACGTCTTGAGGGTCGCCTTCATATTCGCGAACGTGATGCGCACCAGGTCGACGAGAGTTGAATCCCAAAAGCCGAATTCGTCGGTGTCGTCGATCGAGGTGACAAGCGTCGCGCTATGGATGGCATCGCCATCGAGCCCGCCGATCAGCGACGCAAACGCCACCGGATCGTCGCCGACCGCGACATAAGTCGTCGCCGACACACATTCCCAAAGCCCGGCGTTGTCGCCTTCAGTGACCCGGATCAGTGTCCCGTTGACGACGTCATCCGAGCGGTTCCAATCGGGCGCCCGCGACCATGCGCCGGTCGATACGAGATAGATCCCATTCAGCGTTTCGTCGGCTTGCGCACCGACCAGGACGCGATCGCCCGTCACCAGCGCGACCGATGCGACAGTGCGCTCGCCGGAAAGCGTGATGGCCGTCAGCGACAGCGTGCGACAAGGGCCCTTCAGCGAGGCGCTTGAAAGAAGCCCGGTCTCGCGCTCGACTGCCGCGCTTGACGAGCTCGAGCCGGTGCGGTCAATGATCGTGGACGTCATAGGAAACCCCTGCGATGGCCGGCCGCCTCTTGCCGCAAGGGTTTCGTATCATGGGCCCGCCTAGCGGACTAGCGTCGGCCCCAGTGGTGCGATCGAGGTTTGCCCGTATTGCCGCAGCCGGTCCTTTGCTTGGCGCTTCAGGAAGCCCGGCGATATCGCCTCGCGGATCGAGTTGACTATGAGGTACTGCATCGCCGGCGCGATGTACCAGGTATTCACGAACGGCACCCAGCTATAGAGATTATTGAAGGCGCTGGCGCCCGAGAACTTGTTCTCGCCGCCCGAGAAAGCAAAGTCTCGGAAATCGTTCACAGTGTCGATCAGCGAGCCGATCGATCCCAGCGCCGGCCCGGCCGCCGTTTCCAGCGCCCCGCCGCCGAAGCGGTTGACGTTGGCGAACAGGAAATCGCCGAGGATGCCAGCGGCGCCGGACTGCAGCAGCGCCGCCATGATCGTCCTCTGGTCGCGCGGATCCCGCGGCGGCCAGTAGCCTTTGACCAGATCCTTGGCCACGATCGACATGTAACCGGCGATCAGCAGACCCGCCACGAACCCACCGATATGGGCCCCATATTCGACGGCATTAATGCCCGCGCGCTGGCCGAACAGCTGGCGCGCCAGCGGCCGCTGAATGAACGCGATCGGCGTGGCCTTGAACTGCATGACCATGCGCGCGAGCTCGCCGGCAAACGTGCCCCGTTGCTGCCCGCCCCAGGTTGTCCATTTCGCCGTGGCGTCGTCGGGATTGACGACGGCCGTCGACTGCTCATCGACCGCAAAGCGCAGGACGTCGAGTTGCAATTCGCGCCGCGCATCGTCGAGAAGGGCCGCGCGCCGAGCCTGAAACTTGGCCTCTCGCTGAGCCTTCACATCGGCCGACTTGGCTTGGTCGACTCGCAGGGTTTCCCGCGCTTGCGCGATGCGATCGGCGACCAGCGGCTCGACCACATTGTCGGCAAGGTGCAGCATCAGATCGTGCGTCATGTAGGGTTTGCCGTCGGCGTTGCGCATCGGCGCCTGTCGCATCATTTCCCACTTCTGAGCAGTGAAGCCGTTGAGCTCGAGCACGTGGCGAAACCGCGGATTGACGTCCTTCCAGGCATCGCGCGCATGCATGCCGAGCTCGGCCGCCAGCACCCGGCCGTGCACCGATCGGTTGAGGTCGGTCGCCTGCGTCAGCAGGTTGAAGCGGAAGAATGTCTCTTCCATTTTCGCGAGCTTGCCCGGCTCGCTATCGAGCGCCATGCGGCCGCGCATGACGTGTTGCACCCAGCCGTCCCAAGCCGTCGACATGAGATAGGCGATTTCCGCCTGTTCGCCTTTCGGCCGGCCGCGCATCATCGTCGAGACTTGCGTCATCACGCCCCGCAGGAAGCCGGACCCGCGGAACTGTTGAGCGATGGCCGATACCATCGTGTCCGACGGCAGCGCCGTCAGCGTCGCGCCGCCGAGCTTACCGAGGCGCTGGATAGTGCGCACGCCCGAGGCGATATCGGCGAAAGTCTCGCTGCCCCCGACAAACGAATGCATGCCGGTGCCGATCGTGAAGGCCGAGCGCAGCAGGCCGGCCTGCGTCGTCAATTGCTTTGACCACTTGGCCTTGAATTTCGGCGCGATGCTGGGATCGTCCCGCACCTCTTGGCGCAGGCGCGCCGTCATCGAATCGAACATGGCGCCCGGGTTCGGCCCCATCCCCTCGAGCACGCCGAGGATATGCGCCATCCGGCCGAGGTGGTTGAACATGCCGCCGATCGCCGAGCCGAAGCCGAACTCTTTCCGATATTCGATCGACGCGGCCGCATCCTTGAAATGCAACACGCGATGTTTTCCAAGGCTGTCGGCCAGGTTTGCCGGCGACCGATAGGCGCCATCGACCTTTGCCGGCGCATCGGGATCGACCTTTGGCGTGCCCGTGATGATCGTGTCATAAATGTCGCCCAAGATCCGGGCGGCTTCGGACGGCGTCGGCGCGTCGACGAAGGTGCGCTCTACATCGATCTTCGCTTGCACATAGCCGACCCATGCGTCTTTTCCGGCGCGCACCATCTTGTCGACATCGTGGGTTTGCACGCCGGCCCAGCCATCGAGCTTGCCGATCGTCGCACCGTACTTATTGGCCTGCGTCCGCGCGAGCTCGGCATATTTGAGGAACGTCTTGGCGAGCCACTGAGCGTCAGCGTCTTTCGTCGACCCGGGCGAGCCACCCTTCCGGAGCTCATTCATTTCGGTGAACACGCGCTCATCGAACCCCTCATCGGTCGCCATTTTGATGAGGTGCGGCCGATCGCGCTGGATTTCATTGGCGATGCCCCCGATCAGCAGCGCGCGATTGGCTTCCTTCCGCGCCCAGACCGACACGCGGCCCTTGGTCACGCCGGCAAAGCGGCCGCTGGCGCCCATCCACAGGGCTTCAAGCGCGCGGGCTGGCGACATGCCGGCGCGCCGCCACGCCGACACTTGGCTGTCATTCCGGGCACGAACGATCGTCGCGAGCGCCGCCTGTCGCTTCTTCGCTGCAGCTGCAATTTTCGTCCGTTCGGCGAGGTCGGCCGCATAGCGCTCGAGCCGCGCTTGCTGGCCGGTCGTTTCGCCGGCGGCCTCGAGGCGCTTGCGGTACTCATCCAGCCGATCGAATGCCGCGAGCACGTCTTGCTCGCTCACCTTGCCCTTTTTCGCCGCGGCCGAGGCGGCCGCCATGCAATTCGGTGACGGGTTGAACATCGCGACTTTCCCCTAGAACCGGAACGCGCAGCGCGCGGCCGTCATCAGTGCATCGCCCCAGGACTCGGCCGCGGCGATTTCATCATCAGCAGCCTTGAGCGCCGCCTTGTCATCAGCCGACAGAAGGCCTTGCTTCTCGAGCAAGTCAATATCGGCCTGTTCGGCAAAGCCGCCACTCTCATCGAGGCCGAACTGTTCGCGCAGCGCCGCGCCATCTTCCGACCCCGTCGACAGCCGCGCCTCAGCCGCCGCGGCGCCCTCCATTGGCTTGGGCGGTTCAGGCATCGGGAAATCAAGCGCGGGCTGGGAACTGTCCGCAATTTCCGGAGAGTTGCCTTGCGCAACAGATTCGGCCGGGTTTCCCGCCGTGCGCATATCCCCCGGCCTTGTGCTCACGTCCTCGCCGCCGAGCATCCGGTCCATGACGCCTTTCACTTCCGGCGAGAGCTTCACGCGCAGATCGGTGACGCGCTTGTACACGTCGACGAGCCAGGCCTTGAACTGTTCGAACAGCCCGCGAAGCCCCGGCGTCGGCGCCTCGCCGTCGCGCAGGTACGCCTCAAACGCGCGCGCCCACTGCTCTTGGAACCCGACGTCGATCGCCAGATCCTTCACCCGGTCGCCAGTCGTGCCGTCGCGCAACACGGCGCGCACGTCGTCAGCCGTTACGCCATCGTGCGGACTATCGGCCGCCACCTCATCGGCGACGTCGGCCCACCACCCTTTGAGCGTTTCGACGTCCCGCTTGAGCGCGAACGGCGCGGTGTCTTGATCGCCCATTTGCTTCAAGATGTGGAGGAAATAGTGCCCCATTTCGTGCAGCGCCGTCGACGCGTCGGCCCCCTGCAGAATGTGGATGACCGGCCCCGTTCCTTCCGGCAATTCGATGGCGCCTCGAGCCGTCGACATGTCGGTCGGCCGCTGCTCATCGGTCGGTTGGAACAGCAGACGCGGTTCCCCGCCAGTCGCGGCGCGTTGCGCATCGATCGCCTTGATGGCCTCGGCCCGCGCGCCCGGCGTACTTTTGTCATAGGTCGCGATCCGCAGGCCGGCATCCTGCAGCGCCTTGACGACGTTCGCCGGCGCCGACGTCGGAACCAGGGCGGTGTCGAATTCCCCGAGCCCAACAATGCGGTTGATCTTGGTTTCGAAATACTCAGTCGGCGCGGCCGAGAGGTCGCCGAGGAACGTCATCAGCTTCTCGCGAATGTCTGCCGGCACATCGGCGAACGCCTCAGAGAAAGCCCGCCAGCCGTTGCGCTGCCCCATTTCGGCCAGCACGCCCGAAGCGTCGTCCATGTAAGTGAACGAATTCGACTTATCGAATCGGTAGTACGGTTGAAGCTCACCGAGGAGCTCCATCATCCGATCCGCGAAACTCTTTTTGACCGCTTCCATCGACGCCTTGTCGACGATCTGGCCTCGAGCTTTCTGGATTCCCGGGATCCCCTTGAGCACCTTGGCCCAGCGGGCCCGCACCGATGCGACCCCGTAGTTGTACCCCTCGCCCTCTTTCAAGCGAGACTTCATGTCGGCATAGACGTTTTCGATGGTGTGCTCGACATAGCGGCGATTGCCCGAATAGGTGAAGCCCTTGAAGATGCGCTCGCGCTTCACCAGCGGCGCCAGCTTCTCGGCCGCCCATGTCTGGAAATCCCCGCGATCGACGCCCTGCAGGAGCTTTTCCTTTGCCCCGTAGGTTGACCGCTCGCCGGCCAGGTCCGGCAGCGCCAGCCCCTTTTCACGATAGTAGAGCGCCAGCATGCCAAGCGTGTCGCCGGCATCAGATCCAGCGCCCGCGCCGCGCTGCTCGAGCCGATCGAGGTTCACGCCATCGCGCTCATCGGCCGATGCCATCACTTGCTTTGCGGCCGCCAGCGCGTCCCGGCTCAGCGCGTTGAATGCCTTGTCATTGACCTTATATTTCACCGTTGGATAGCGCGGCGAATACTGGTCGCCAGCGACCGTCTTGGCCTTGGGATCGACCGAGGGGTCGATCATGCCCGGCCGCGCCAGCAGCGAGATTTCCCCGAACGAATCGAACCCGCCCTTGTCGATGCGCGCCACAGCCAGCGACGGCATCGACAGCCCGCCCATCTTGGCCGCGTGCATGACGCCGGCGGCCGACAGATTGTGCACGACGAAAAGGTTTCCCTGCTCGGCAGCGCCGCCCTGATACAAAATGCGAGAGTCGCGCGGATCGAACGTGCCGCGGTTGTAAACGGACTTGATCTGCTCAGACTCGAGCGCGACCCAGACCGTCTGCCCCGGCATGTCAACAGAGTCTTTCGGGAATACGATCCCGTCATAGCCCTGCTTCTGTAGCCACGAACGAAGTCCAACCGTGTGCCCAAGACCGGGCTTTTCTTTGGGCGTTTCGCGGCCAGCCGCCCAGTGCATCTTATCAATGAATTCCTTGAAGCTCTTGGGTTTCCAGGGATTCTTGATTGATAGGAACACTGGATAAACGGTCCCCCCAGATCCTCCATAAGCGTGCGCGTTTTTAGCCACGTCGTCATAGACGCCGAACCAGGATCCAACGGTGTCCATGCTGGGCTGTCGCCCGACTACAGTCACGCTGGCGCGACGGTCGAACGACTCGATATCCCCGAGCTTTTTCCCGTCCTTTTCCCAGACAGCGGTCGAGTGGTAGGCCACAAGGGGCCTTCCACTATCATCCACTACCTTGCTGTCGCCGAACCACGCCTTGAATTCCGGCGAGTTGACAGGCGGCTGCATCATCGCGGCGTCGGGAACGGGCCCGCCAGGCCCGCGCACTTCCGGTAGCGGGAACATGGCCTCAAACTCGGCCAGCGGCACGCCTAGCCGTTGCGCCTGCGTCGTATAGAACGCCTCGACGATCTGGCCGATGGCCTTACCTTCCGCTTCAGGCCGGCCAGCCGCGACGACGCGCTCGCTTATGCGTTCGGCGACGGATCGATGACCCGTACCTGCGACAGCTTCTTGCGCAGCAACGCCGCGATCTGTTCCGGCCGTGTCCGCCCCTCGGCCTTGGCCGCCGCTTCCATCGCTCGAGCCAGCACCGTCATCCGCGAATATGAACCCTTGCTCATCGTTAAGGGCATTTTTCAGCACTCCCAGTTTTGTGGCGGCCGCGCCGTCATCGAACAATTGCGGTCGACCCAACTCCTCGGCCGAGTCGACCACTTTCTGCAGGCGGCCGGCGATCACATCGCGCCCGGCCGACTGAGAAAATTCGTCAGTCTTGTAGAACATGCGCACGAACGCGCGCGCTTCATCGGACATGCCGCCGCCGAGCATGTCGAGTTGCGCCATGCCTTCTTTGATGACCGTCGACACCGGCCGTTTCTGTGCGCTCGCATCCTCACGCCAGCCGGCCAGGGACCGCAGCGCCTGCGTCAATTCCGCCGTCGTGTCGAATTCGGCGCCAATCTCGCCCCGCTTCATGGCGCGCCGCATCAGCGACCAGCGCCCGGCGACGTCGGCCATCGCGCCGACGACCGACCGCGTATTGTCGTCAATCGATTCCGAGAACCGGCGCAGCACGGTAGCGTCGACGTCGCCATAGGCATCGGCGACCAGCGCGTTTTCGATGCGCCGCTTGCCGTCGGCATTCAGCGTGCCGTCCTTCTCGACTAGCGCGCCGCGCTCAGCACGCGGCAGGTTGCCGAGGAACGTGGCCACGAAAGCCCGGTTCGCCGCGCTATCGATCGGCCCATCGGCCAGCACCTTGAGCGTCGAGTCATCGAGCGCCGCGCGATCCATCGCGGCCGTTTCCGTCGACGACATGCGCTGGGTCGCCGAGGTGTTGAGGTCAGCGGCAAAGGCCGACGTTTCTTCCGGCGACATGTTGGTCACGATGCGATTGATCAGCACCGGCTTTTGCATGCCGTCGGTGCTGAAACCCGCATCCTCGATCGCCTTGCGATATTTCGCGGCCGAGTCGGGATAGGCCTGATAGGCCAGTTTGATCGCATCGGTGCGATGATTGCCGCCGACGATCGTATCCTCGAGGTTCACCAGCGGCGCGCCGCGGTCGCCCTCGATCGAGGGCATCAGCCGCGGAGGGTCCAGCGTCGCCGCCGTTTCGTGCCGCCAGGCCTCATTTGCCGCGCGATTAGTGTCGCGCACCTGATTTTCGCCGGTCGCGAACTGCAGCGAGTCGAGTTCGACCACTTCCGGCCGAACCTGGACGCGCGCCCCACTTGGCGAAACCGCCTCAGTCGGCCAGCGCCCGCCGACTTTTGGCACGCCCTCGACCGCCGGCGCGGCACCAGCATCGGCCGCCATCAGGCGCCGCAGCGGATTGCCTCGAGCACTTTCGGCCGCCACCTTGTCGACGAGCTTGTCGACGACCGACTGCGTCACACGTGAAACACTTGGCGTCCCGGTTTCGACGAGCGAGCCGACGACGTCATTCATCAGCGCCCGCGCCGTTTCGACGTCCGGCACCTTGAAATTGCGCGCCGCAATGCGCTCGGCCGCCATGTTGGCAGCGGCTTTCGACCCCCACAGCGCCGCGCCGAACATGCGCCCCACCGGGAACATGACGGCGCCGATCAGTGCCGACATGGCGACGTTATTGATTTGGGCCTGCCATGACACGTCGTCGCCAAACTTGGCGCGCTCTTGCGCCGTCAGCCCCATGAACACGGCCGAATTCGCCGCCGCCTCGGCCGCGTCGACCGACAACTCAATTCCAAAGCGCGCGAGCCCGTTCACGCCGAAACGCGCCACCGCCACCGCTCGAGCCCCCTGCCCGAAGATCGGCAGATAGTTGACCGGATCCAGCATGCCGCCGGCGAACTGCCCCGCGAACGAAATCGGACTGGGCAGGCGCACCCCAAAGGGCCCCGTCCATGCCTGTTTGTCCGACATGAAGGCGCGGGCCTGCTCGAGGTCATGCTGCCAGGCGAGCGAGGCCGCGCGCTCCTCAGTCATGCCCGGATCATAGGGGATGGCCTTGCGATAGTAGGGCGAGGCTTGCCACTGTTCAGGCGACAGCGACGGCTGGCGGCCGAGCACGCCCTGCAGAAGGTAGCGCGCCGAGCGGATGGCATTCACCGGCGATGCCAGTAGATCGGCCGCAGGCCCATATCCAGTCGTCACCGGCGGCGGCGTGTTGCTGGGCGGCGTGATGAGCGTGCGAAGCGCGGTCCCGAGCCCCGGCGACGTCAGCGCCGATTGCTGGGCCTGTTCCCAGAATTCGCGCAGCGGCGAGAAGGGCATAGAAAATGCCGTCCGCAACATCTGGTCGCGAGACGGCACGTTGAAGGTCGGTGCAGGAGCGATAGACGTCATCGGTAGCCAAGCCTGTTATCGGGCGGACCTGTGAAGTTTCGCCCGTTCGATGCCGCCAGCACATCGTCAAGCGTGAAGATCAGCGGCCCCTGCCCATCCGGACGCGGGATCGGACCATCGTTGTAGAAGAACACATAGCCCTTTTGCCCCGCCGGCAGGAAGCCGCCGGCATCGGTGAAATACCCGTCCGTCATCGCGGTATCGACGTAATTGTCCACCGACATGATGAGCGGCGCATTGCTTTCGCCGGGCGCGGCGCCGAGCCCGTTGCCGATCATAAAGGCCCGCGTCGCCGACCGGACCATCGGCGCCAGGTTGCCGAATCCGCGCTTCAGTTGCTCAGGATCGACGGCCTTGGGCGCCGTCACCGCGATCTGGGCCGTACCTTGCTGGCCGCCAAGCGTGATGGCGCCAATGCCTACGGGCAGCGTGAACCCGCCGCCAGCGCTCGATGTGATGACTTGATCGTCGCCGAACATGTCGCGCGCTGCAGCTGCAACGGCCGACGGCGCATCGTGCGCGGTCCCATCGAGGAGCCGCAATTTCGCGTCCCTATAGAGAAGATCGTTTGCCGCCCCAACGGCCTGCAGGTTCTCAGCCGTCGCCGCATGCAGGCCATAGGAGATTGTTCCTATCCCGCCGGCGTCGAAAACCGTGTCGGCGATTTCCTGTTTGATGGCGTCGTCCTTCACCTCGAGTTTGCTCCCGAGTTTGTCAGGGTCGACCATGACGGCGCGCATCAGCGCGTTGGCGCCATCGATATCGTTGCGGCGCATCGCCTGCAGCGGACCGGCCAGCATTGTCGGCGCACCGGCCTCGAGGAGTTGCGAGAAAATCGCATCCTGCTGCTGCAGATCGCTTGTGGCGAACACGATTCCGGCGACGGCGCCGATGCGCTCGGCCGGCGGCTTGGTTTCGTCTTTCCATGCCGCGACGGCCGCCGTGACCATCCCCTTGGGGAGCGGTTGCGGATTGGCAATGCCGAGCTCGGTTTGCGCGTTGGCCATCGTCTTGAGCGCCAGCGGGAATTGCGTTTTGTCCTTCTGGGCCGCTTCGAAGGCCGCCGAGACGGCCGGCATGTTCTGCAGCACATAGCCGGCGGGATCGTCCTCCCGCGCCTTCAGCACGGCTTGGGCCGCCTTGTTGATGACGTCGAAACGCTTCTGCTCAAGCGCAGCATTGTTGCCCGACGACATGGGCGTCGCCGCGTGCAGCGCGTTCATAATCTCGGTGTTGGTCGCGCCGAGGAACCCATAGGACTGTTTCGCGACGTCGACGGACGCCTGGAATTCGTTCCAGCGCTGAATGCCTTCTTCAGCGCCCCATGCCTGGACGAACTGCGTCGCCGTCGGCATGTCGCCATCATACTTGCCCGTCGACGATATCGCCGCCGGCGCATTGGCCGCGATCGTTTCCAGCGACGAGCGCGTCGACACGTTGCGATCGGCGAGCGCCGCCTTGGCCTTCGCATAGAGCGTCATGCGCTGATCGAATGACAGCGCGGCATATTCTGGCGCCACCCCCGAGTAGAGCATCGGCAGCGGCTTCACATCACCGCTTTCGTGCGTCGTGACGGCGTCCTTTGCCCACGACGGAACCGACGACGGCGTGCCATCGGGGCCCCACGCGCGGAGCTTGCCGGTGTCGAATGTCATCGTGTCCTTCCCGATGCCAATGCCGGTGAACCCGTAGGCCGACGCCATTTCGACGAGCTTGGCGCGCGCGTCCTCGCCGAGCATGCCCACATTCACGGTAATCGACGGCGTGACGGGCAGCGACGACTTATCGCCCTGGGTGACGGGCAGCGAGACGCCGAGGTGCGACTGCAGGTTTTCGAATTGCTTCAGCACCCCGACGTCGATCTGCCCGATGTCGACGACCCCGTCCGTCGTGATAGGCGTGCGCCGGTTGATCGGCTGGGCCGCCATCATGCGCGACATGACTTCCTGATAGCGCGCCTCGACCTTGGGCGGGATCGAGCCCGGGGAGTGATTTGACTGGACCCAGCGATCGGCCGCCGCCGTGCCGCCGTTCGGATCCATCGCAATGACGACGGCCGACAGGTCGCCTTTGTACCGATCGGAGAGGTGCGCGACGGCCGCCTCAGCATAGTCGAGACGCTTTTGCGGGTCCGACAGATAGGCGGCGATCGCCTTGGGATCCCCCTCTGGGAAATTCGCATCGCCGAGAAGGTGCGCCGTGCCGGCCGCGAGCTCAGGATCCAGCGCCAGCACGCCATTGTCGACGGCCATCTGGGCATCGAGCACCGAGCCGTTGGCGCCTTCCGTCGGAATTGCCATGCCGGTCATTACGGTTTGCGGGTCGGCCATGATATCGAGCTCGGCCAGGTTCGCCGCGAGCGCTTGGTCGGCGCCCTTCAGATATTTCCCTTGGAGCTCGGTCGCCTTGCCGGGCGTAATCAGGCCCGTCGACACGGCCATATGCAGCGAGCCGGTCAGATCGGCGCGCGCCTTGTTGCGCACCTCGAGCGGCACGGTCGGATCCGACATGAGCCTGAAATTGTCCTCGGCCGATGCACTCAGCGCCACCTGATTTTGCTCATCGCGCAGCCCGATTCCGCGCTGCGTCCACGCGTCGACCATCTTGAGCTTGCCGACCTCTTGATCGGCGAGCCAGCGTTCGCGCATGCGCGGGTCGCGGATCAGCCCGGCGGCCTTTTGCACCGCCTCATCGAGGCGCGGCTGATAGGTCGCAGAATAGTCCCCATAGTTGGGATCACGCGACACGGCATTCTGAATGTCGAGATAGGCCGCGGTGCGGGCAGTTTCGGCGCGCGACAGATCGATCGTGTTCTGTTGATCCATCTGGCGGACAGCGACGTCGGCGATCGAGCCGGCCGCCGATCGCACGCCACTCGCCAAAGCGCTGACACCTTGCGCAATCTGCTCGCCGGACTGGTCAGGGACCGGGATCCCGCCGCCCCGCATTGAGGATGGACCGGGGACCTCAGTCGGGATCGGAAAGCGCATTGTGCCCTCTTAGGCTAGGTTGCAGGAAGCGCCGACCAGCCCCATGCCGTCGTCGCGGAACGCGGTTGCGGCAGCACGCCTAGCCGGTCGGCCACGTTATACGTGTCGCCAAGGCCGCCGGCGAGCGAGCCGACGCCCCTCATCAGGCCGCCGATGAAGGATGCGAAACCCGTCTTGCGCACGTTCTCGGCCGACGTGTTGGCCGTCGCGCGCTCGGCATAGCCCTGGAACAGCGACGACTGGGCGCCATACTCGGCGCGCTGGGCAGTTTCCGTCATCAGGCGCACCACGGTCGGCGCATCGGTGCCGGCGCCGCCGCCAGAGGCCGCCGCGGCCGCTTGTTGCTGGGAAAGGATCAGGCGCCCCTGCAGGCGCTTCTCGAGCGCGTCCCGCTGGGCATTGGCGAATGATAGCGTGCCGGCCTTCTCGAGCTCATGGGCCTGCGTTTGGGCCGCCTGATAGGATGCATATCCCTGATAGATGGATGCGCCGGCGCCGACGACCGCCGCCGCGGCAGTCGCTACGGTTGCGATTGTGGCGAGGCTTGCCATATCCAGAGTTCCCTACCGTTCAGCGCCGGCGCGTCCGGCATCCGCGTGAAGCCCACAAAGCGGAGAAGTTTTTCGGATCTCGGGAATTCGTCCCGCGCCGCGAAAACCCGTCGCTCCCCGAGTTGTTGAGCCTTCCCTAGCATAAATCGCGCCGCGCGCACTACGGTCACGGCCGGAACGCGCTTTTCGTCGACGTCCGACAGCCAGAGCCAGCAAAGCCCTTGCTCCCAAGCCAGGCCGCCGATGCCCAAGATCCGGAAATGCCGGCCGTCGCCATCGATATACCGGCGCCGGCCGCGCACTTGCCGATCCGGCACGATCGCCATGCGGCCGATGTGGGGAATGCCAGCGACAGAGTCGCGCGCCTGGAACCGATCGGCGACCGACCGCGGCAGATCGACGAGCGCCGGCGCCGCCATCAAGGCAGGTCCATCGTGAACACGAGCGCGGAGATTGTGCAGGGATATGGCGACGATCCGCGGACGATGATGCGCTCATCGGTAGAGGCCCCGCCAGGCACCGCCTGCAAACCGCCGTCGCGCCCCTTGCCGATGACGACGTCATTGACCGCCTTGCCGCGCACGAGTTGGCGCAGCGGGTCCGTCGGCGACGCATTGCCTTCCGCATCGCGCGTGCCGATCAACACGCCTTGCCGGCAGTAGTTGGCGAGCATCAGGCCGATCGCCGACACAGTCTTGACCGTCATCAGAGGCGCCTGCCCCTGGACGCCATACTCAAGCCGGGCGCTTTCATAGACCCATTCGTACCCGAGCCCGACGACATATCCCTGCGTTGGCGCCGCCGGCAGCGTGATCTGGCCGGTGACGGTGTCGACGACGAATTCCGCCGGCACTCCCCTTGAGGTTTCGACCGGCGCGCCATCGACCCACGCATAAACCGTCCGGCCCTTGAGGTGCGACAGCGTAATCGTGGCACTCGAGGCGCCGCCGGTGACGTAGGAATCGAGCACCTTGCACGTCGTCAGCGGCAGCGCTTCGATATCGTTCGCCAGCAATTCCGTCGATCGTACCCAGGCGCCATTCACGCGCCGCTTTACCGACATATAGACCTTGTCTTGCACAGCGGCCGGGATGACGCAGATGCTTTCGATTTCGTCGACGTAGTTGGCATCAGAGCCTTGGGCCGTTTCGATCGGCGTGAAGCATGCGACTTTTTGCGCCGCGTTCAGCGTCACCAGCACGGCCGAGCCATCATTGAGCACGATCCAGATGCGCTGCTCAGGCGAGCTTTGCACTGCGACCGTCCGAATGCCGGCCGCGAATAGGTCGGCCTGCAGCTGCGTGAACGGGGTCGCGATCCACTTGCCGACCGACGCCTCATAGGTGATTTCCGACAGGCTCACCCCGTCGCCGTTCACCGCCAGCAGCCGATCCTCATCGAGTTCGATCACGTCAAGCTGGGCCATTTTGGCCGTCGAGAGCGGCACAATTTTGAAATTCGATGGCGTGATGGCATCGCCGAGCGAGTTCGCGCGAATCGACACGACGCGCGCATTGGTTCCGACGATCAGATCGGACATGTTGGCGATCCAGGTCGGCCAATTGCGCCCGCCGATGGCGATCGTTCGCAGGATCGGACCGCTGTCACCCTCGACCGTTTCGTCGAAGCTGTCATAGGCATCGGAAACCGACCCCCAGACCTTGTCCTCGCCGAACCACGCAAGCCGGCCTTCTGAGAGCTTCACCACGCTTGGATAGCCGCGATAGGCCGACCACTCGCCTTCCCGCCAGTCCTCTGTCGCCGTCGTGCCCTTGAACGGTCGCAGCACTTCGATCGACACGTTTTGCGCGTCGGTATAGCCGACGACGCGGCAGATCCCGAAGCCGCCGCCGCCGCCATACTGGATTGAGACGTGCGCCTCGCCCGAGGTATAGCCGCCGGCTTCGAACCCCATCCGATACCAGGCAATGACGTTGTCCTCATTGTCATCGTCGATTTTCGTGACGTTGGTCGTAATCGGAATCGTCGAGACGCCTTGCTCGTTTCGGAATTCCTGAAACCCGGTGAATTCGCCATCGAAAGAGCGCTGGACCTTGATCGTCCCCGCCCACGTGCCGGCCGTTGTGTAAGTAAAATCCCGGTCGTTGTAGTTGGTTTCATTGACGCCGGTCACTTCAAAGACGTCGGTAAACTGGCTACTTGCGGCGAGATACGTGTCGATCCGCTGCCCCTCATGGTAGAGGTAGAACAGTGCCCCGACATGATTGGCGTTGAAGAAATCCGCGCTGGCGGTGAGCGTGCCGTTGCCCTCAATCACGGACGGGGTGAGCGTCACGGCCGCGGTGCGGGCGCCCAAGAAAGGCCCGTCGTCCGACGTGTAATCGACGATCGACCAGGACGTGTCGCCGTGCCGCTCAATTCGTTGCGGCCGATATCCGACGCAGGCGCAGAACATCACATCGAGAGACTGGTCAGTGCGGATCAGTTCACCAGCCGATACCGGCCAGGGCGTCGTCAGCGTCATTACGCCGGCGGCCGCGATGTTGATCGAATCGACATACTTGGCGACGGGCAATTTGCTCGAGATTTTCACATAGGCGGATGCGCCGGTCGGCGTGAATGCGAGCGAATGATAGCCGGTGCGCAGCACGGTTTCGGCGAGATAGTCCTGTTTCCCGTCGGCCGAGCCGACGCGCAGCGTCACCGGCCCGCGCGTCACCACAATCTCAAGCGCGTGTTCGACGTTCTGGTCGCCGCCGGCGATCGTCAGGGTTTGCTTCGCCCATGCCTCGCCGCCCTTGGCGCGGGCCTGCAGCACCAGATAGCCGCCGGTGATAGCCGATGACTGGCCGGACGTCGCCGCCAGCGTCCATGTTCCCGTGCCGGCGAAACTGCCCTGCGAAAAGGCCGTCGACACGGCGACGCGCGTCACCAGCGCATCGGTGTCGCAGTCCCGCACGCGCATCACATTGTCGGTGAGTTCGAGTTGAAAGGCGTCGTTTGGCCCGGCGATGAAGGCCAGCAGTTTGGCTTGCGCGCCGCCTTGGTTGCTCGCCAGATATTTCGTGCCCGGCCGAACGAACCCGGGCCCGCGCAACTTGCCGATGATGTTGGTTTGCTGGCGGGCAGCAAGGCGCATGAGCTCGAGGTCGACGCGATGCTCAACCTCCTCGTCGACGACGCCGACATTGAACAGGTGGTGAAAGAGCTTTTGCGCCATGATGCCTAACCCCAGATCGGCCCGTTAGAGCGCGAGCCAGCGCCGCGGCGCGATCGCACCAGCCGGCCGGTCGGCTTCTGTTTGATGCGCTCATCGACAGCGTCGCGGACCTTGGCCTTGTTCATCCAGAGGTCGCCGAACGCGAGCGCCGCCTTGCGATCGTCGGCCGACTTGGTCACGCGCAGCGCCACCTTTTCGGCGAGCCGGGCGCCGACGGCCTCAGCGAACGTTTCCGGCCAGGACGCCAGCGCCATGCCATAGGTCGCGCCGCTCGAGACGTACTTCAGGTAGATGATATCGACCCCGCAATAGAGCGTTTTGCCCGGGCCGGTGATTTCAAAATCGGTGAGCTCGGTGTTGGGCGAGAAATTCGGATCGGTGTTGAAGTTGCCGCCTCGCACGAAATCCGACGGCAGCGTGAAGCCATATTCGACCCCGCCGAACGCCGAGGTGTCGATCGAGGGGTCGGCGCCAAGTTGCACCGTTCGCAGCGACCATTTCCAAA
>ERZ724511.39-NODE-39-length-48899-cov-7.220785_pt1 | contig 48899 bp, 51 predicted proteins | sample MGYA00376044_ERZ724511 | MGnify/ENA primary metagenome ERZ724511 (study PRJEB28724, sample SAMN07190887) | wastewater metagenome | isolation source: effluent of sewage treatment plant in Hong Hong | place: USA: Christiansburg, Virginia | collected 2016-03-01 ...
CATGATCAGCCGGGTGCAGGCCGAACTGAGCGATGAAGTCATCGACCGCATCGGCACCACCGTCGCCGCCTGGCGTGGTGAACCGGAGGCCGGCGAATATCAGGACATCCCCGGCTACTGCCGCAGCGTGCCGCTGACCGAAATCGCCCAACACGGCCATGTACTCACCCCAGGCCGCTATGTGGGCGCGGAAGAAGTGGAGGAGGACGACGACGCCTTTGCCGACAAGATGCAGAAGCTCACGGAAAAGCTGGGCGAACAGATGGCCAAGGGGGCGGAGCTGGACGCGCTGATTCGGCAGAAGCTGGGGGGGCTGGGGTATGAGTTCTGAGTGGTCGCGACTACCTCTCGGCGAGCTGATAGTGAATCTGGATACTCGCCGAAAGCCTGTAAAGGAAGCTGACCGGAAGCCGGGGCCTTACCCATACTACGGAGCCTCCGGGATCGTTGATTACGTCGATGGGTATTTGTTTGAGGGCGAGCATTTGCTCATTGCAGAAGACGGCGAAAATCTGCGAACAAAGCAAACGCCGATTGCATTTCTGGCGAAGGGCAAGTTTTGGGTCAACAACCACGCGCATATTGTTGTCGGAAACGATAAGGCTAATACCCGATTTTTGCAGTACGCCCTACTCGGCACTGACATTAGCGCCTACCTCACGGGCGCTGTAATGCCCAAGCTCACGCAGGGCAATTTGAACCGCATCGAGGTTCTATGCCCGCCAAGAGAAATTCAAGCGCAGATAGTCGGTGTTCTCGGCGCCCTCGACGACCGCATCACCCTTTTGCGCGAAACCAATGCCACGCTCGAAGCCATTGCGCAGGCGCTGTTCAAATCGTGGTTTGTCGATTTCGACCCCGTCCGCGCCAAACAGGAAGGCCGCGCCCCGGAAGGCATGAGCGACGCCACCGCCGCCCTCTTTCCCGATAGTTTCGAGGAATCGGAATTGGGGTTGGTGCCGAAGGGGTGGCGGGTTGGCTCATTCGCAGATGTTTGCATCATTTCAAGCGGCAAACGCCCTCCAGACCGCAGTGATACGGCTAGAGATGCATGTTCGATACCGCTTTACGGTGGCGCGGGGGTAATGGGCTACACGTCAGCCTCCCTATTTGACGTGCCAAAGATTGTTACTGGACGAGTGGGAACGCTTGGCAAAGTGCATATTGCTTACCCCCCTTTCTGGGCATCCGATAACGTTTTGGTGGTTACGCCAAACGACAAAACACTTTTCTCAGTAGTGCTTCACTGGTTGAGGTCAGTTGATGTTGTGGCGCTAAATCGTGGCTCTACCCAACCCTTGCTCACGCAGAGAGATTTAGGGGCCCAACCCGGTGTGATTCCGCACAGCAGCGTTGTTGTCGAATTTGAAGATGTCGTATCACCTCTATATCAGCAAATTCGGGAACAAGAGCACCAAGCCCAAACCCTCGCCGCCCTCCGCGACACCCTGCTCCCCCGCCTGATTTCCGGCCAGTTGCGTTTGCCGGAGGCGGAAGCTCTTATTGCGGAGAGCACATGATGTTCTTTGACCAAAGGGCAAGAGTTATGACATCTCCAGGCACTCAATATGCCTTGTTCGAGTCCGTCGAGTCTATTCCGGTTGAACAAGCAGCACCTGAACCTACGGACAGGCGGTTCAGCGACTACATTGTCTACGTCGATGAAAGTGGCGATCATTCTCTGAAAAGTATCGACCAGGGCTATCCGGTATTCGTTCTGGCTCTGTGCGTATTCCACAAGCGGCACTACGCGGAAAAGATTGTTCCAGCCATAGAGAAACTGAAGTTCAACTACTTTGGCCATGACAGCGTAGTGCTCCATGAAAACGAGATACGCAAGCAGAAGGGCGACTTCGCATTCCTGAGTCATAGGCCAACTCGCGATGAGTTCATGGACAGCCTGTCATCCGTGATGGATGCCAGCAACTTCATTCTGATTGCCTGTATCGTCGATAAGGAGCGTTTGAATCGGGGAGGGGCGAGCACGAATCCCTATCACATTGCCCTTGGTGTCTGCTTGGAGGCGCTGGGCAAGTTTCTGATCGAGAAGCAGCAGGATCATCTCAAGACGCACGTTCTAGTGGAATGCCGGGGCAAGAAGGAGGATGCCGAGCTTGAGCTGGAGTTCCGGCGCATTTGCGACGGCGACAACTCAGGGAGCGGGTCGCTATCCTTCGATGTCGTCTTCGCAGACAAAAAAACCAACTTGGCAGGCTTGCAACTGGCTGACTTGGTAGCCCGCCCAGTTGGGATTAACTACCTCCGCCCACAGCAAGACAACAAAGCATTCGAGATGCTGAAGAAAAAGTTCTTCTGCGATGGGGGGAGAAATAATGTGGGCTGCGGTTACGAGAACGTGGGCCTAATGATTTACCCGCCCAGAAAAGCGAAAGGCCCCGATGAACCCACCGAGGCCATAGCGCCGACCGGGAACCCCCAATCCACTTAAGTATAGATTCTAGAGCAAAAAAGTTTGCTGTGGTAGAAAATTTGAGGATGAAACCGGCATGACCGAAGACCAACTCGAACAAGAAACCCTGGGCTGGCTGGCGGAAGTGGGCTACCGCCCCCTGCACGGCCCGACCATCGCGCCGGAGGGCGAGCACCCGGAGGGCAGCAGTTATCAGCAGGTCTTGCTGCCGGGGCGGCTGCGTGAGGCTATCGACCGCCTGAACCCGCAGATTCCGGGCACGGCGCGGGAGGATGCGCTGCGGCAGGTGCTGGATCTGGGGATTCCGGCGCTGCTCTCGGCCAATCGCCATTTCCACAAGCTGCTGGTGGGCGGGGCGCCGGTGCAGTATCAAAAGGACGGCGAAACGCGGGGCGACCTAGTGCGCCTGATCGACTGGGCCGAGCCGAGCAAAAACGAGTGGCTGGCGGTCAATCAGTTCTCCATCAAGGGTACCGTTGGGCCAAATTCGCACACCCGCCGCCCGGACATCATCCTGTTTGTGAATGGTTTGCCACTGGTGCTGCTGGAGCTGAAAAACCCTGCCGATGAGCACGCGGACATCTGGAAAGCCTATGACCAGATTCAGACCTACAAGGCGCAGATTCCCGAGGTATTTCAGTACAACGAGCTGCTGGTGATTGCCGATGGCAGCGAGGCCCGGCTGGGCTCGCTCTCGGCCAGCGCCGAGCGGTTCATGCAGTGGCGGACGATAGATGGCGTGACGCTCGACCCACTTGGTCAGTTCAATGAGCTGGAGACGCTGGTGCGCGGCCTGCTGGCGCCGGCCATGCTGCTCGACTACCTGCGCTTCTTTGTGCTGTTCGAGGACGACGGCAACCTGGTGAAGAAGGTGGCCGGCTATCACCAGTTCCACGCAGTGCGGGCGGCCATCCAGCAGGTGGTGGCGGCCTCGCTGCCCAGTGCCGATAGCAAAATCCGGCATAAGGGCGGGGTGGTCTGGCATACCCAGGGCAGCGGCAAGAGCATCACCATGACCTGCTTTGCCGCGCGGGTGATGCAGGAAACGGCGATGGCCAACCCCACCATTGTGGTGATTACCGACCGCAACGATCTGGATGGGCAGTTGTTCGGGGTGTTTTCCCTGGCGCAGGATTTGTTGCGTGAGCAGCCGGTACAGGCCACCACCCGTCAGGATTTGCGCGCCAAGCTGAGCAAGCGCCCGTCCGGCGGGATCATCTTTGCCACCATCCAGAAGTTCATGCCGGGCGAGGATGAAGACACCTTCCCCATGCTGTCGGATCGCTCGAACATCGTGGTCATGGCCGATGAGGCGCACCGCACCCAGTATGGCTTTGAGGCCAAACTGAAGACGGTGAAAGCCAAGCCGCAGGCGGCACTGTCGGTACAGGCGGCCAATGACGGCCAGCAGTTGCAGGTGGCCGAGCCTGCCGCTGAGTACGCCAGCCGCTATCAGGTGGGCTACGCCCAGCACCTGCGCGATGCCCTGCCCCATGCCACCTTTGTCGCCTTCACCGGCACGCCGGTTTCCAGCGAGGACCGCGATACCCGCGCCGTGTTCGGGGACTACATCCACGTCTACGACATGCAGCAGGCCAAAGAGGACGGGGCCACCGTTGCCATCTACTTCGAGTCCCGCTTGGCCAGACTGTCGCTCAAGCAGGAAGAGCTGCCGACCATAGACGAGGAAGTGGATGAGCTGGCGGAGGATGAGGAAGAAAGCCAGCAGGCGCGGCTAAAGAGCAAATGGGCAGCACTGGAGAAGGTAGTCGGGGCGGAACCCCGCGTTGCCCGCGTGGCCGCCGATCTGGTGGCGCACTTTGCACAGCGCCAGCAGGCGCAGTCCGGCAAGGCAATGGTGGTGGCCATGAGCCGGGAGATTTGCGTCCATCTGTACAACGAGATCGTCAAACTGCGCCCGGACTGGCACGACGCCGACCCGGAAAAAGGCGCCATCAAGATCGTGATGACTGGCTCCGCCAGCGACAAGGCGCTGCTGCGCCCGCATATCTACAGCGGCCAGGTGAAGAAACGGCTGGAAAAACGCTTCAAAGATCCCGCCGATCCCTTGCAGATGGTGATCGTGCGCGATATGTGGCTGACCGGCTTTGACGCGCCCTGTGTGCATACCCTGTATGTGGACAAGCCGATGAAGGGGCACAACCTGATGCAGGCCATTGCCCGCGTCAATCGGGTGTTCAAGGACAAGCAGGGCGGCCTGGTGGTGGACTACATCGGCATTGCCAACGAGCTGAAATCCGCGCTCAAGGACTACACCGCCAGCCAGGGCCGGGGCCGCCCCACCGTGGATGCCCACGAGGCGTATGCCTTGCTGGAAGAGAAACTCGACATCCTGCGTGGCCTGCTGCACGGCTACGACTATTCAGACTTTCTGACTGCCGGCCACAAGTGCCTGGCCGGTGCGGCCAACCATGTACTGGGGCAGCAGGAGGGCAAACAGCGATTTGCCGACCATGCCCTGGCCATGAGCAAGGCTTTTACCCTGTGCTGCACGCTGGATGAAGCCAAGGCCGTGCGCGAGGAAGTGGCGTTCATGCAGGCCGTGAAAATCATTCTGACCAAGCGTGACATCACCCAGAAGAAGAAAACGGACGAGGAGCGGGAGCTCGCCATCCGCCAGATCATCGGGTCAGCCGTGGTTTCCGAGGAAGTGGTGGATATTTTCGATGCAGTAGGTCTGGACAAGCCCAACATCGGCATTCTGGATGAAGCGTTTTTGGCCGAGGTGAGGAATCTGCCGGAACGTAATCTGGCGGTTGAACTGCTGGAACGTTTGCTGGAGGGGGAAATCAAGTCCCGCTTTTCCGGGCATCTGGTGCAGGAAAAGAGGTTTTCCGAAATGCTGGCCAACGTCGTCAAGCGCTACCAGAACCGCGCCATCGAAACGGCACAGGTCATCGAGGAACTGATCGAGATGGCCAGGAAGTTCCACGCGGCAGCGAGCCGTGGCGAAGCACTTGGGCTGACCGATGACGAGGTGCGCTTTTACGATGCCCTGGCCGAGAACGAATCAGCCGTCCGCGAGCTATCCGACGAGACCCTGAAGAAAATCGCTCACGAACTGACCGAAAACCTGCGCAAGAATATTTCCGTGGACTGGTCGGAACGGGAAAGCGTACGGGCCAAATTGCGTCTGATGGTCAAGCGCATCCTGCGGAAATACAAGTATCCGCCGGATCAACAGGAGGGTGCGGTGGAGCTGGTGCTACAACAGGCCAAAGCGCTCGGGGAGATGTGGGAGGCGTAAAGTATGGCGTGCTCCTTCCAAGACCCCCATCAGCAAGGCCACCGCCCCGGTCCTCTTGATGAGGGCCGGGGCGGTGGGCTTTCCGGGGGGGTGACTTGCGCTGGAGCTTACTGCTTGGCGGTTTCCGGCTTGGCAGCGTCCTTGGCCACTTCCGGCTTGGCTGCAGCTTTGTCAGCCTTCTTCACCGTCTTGGCTTCCACTTTCTTGTCAGCCTTGTGCGCGTCTTTCTTGGCTTCGGCCTTCACTTCCGGCTTGGCGGCATCCTTGGCGGCTTCCGGCTTGGCCGCGCTGGTGGCGGTGACCGGGGCTGCCGCCGGCTTGGCTTCGGCTTTCGGTGCGTCAGCGGCAAAGCCCACCGCGGCGGACAGGGTCAGGGTGGCGGCGATCAGGGTCTTCAGGGCGGTGTTCATGGTTGGCATCCTTTATTCTGGGTTCAAACAGCAGTCTGGGCGCCCCGGTGTCCGGGGATCACTGCGGGGTGCAGTCGATGAGTGAAGATTACCCCTCGCCTGTCGGGCCGTCTGTGAGTGCCTGGTGTCAGGATGTAACCAAATGTAGCGGTCAGCCGGCTCCCAACAGCCGCCGATACAGCGCCAGCAATTCTTCCGCCATCGCCTCCAGCGTGTAGGGCTCTGCCGTGGCGCGTGCGCAGGCGCGCAGCGCTGGCCAGTCGGCTTCGCGCTGCAGCCAGTGCGACAGGTCGGCGGTAAAGCCGGCCACGTCCAGCGCATCGCGCACCCAGCCGTTTTCCCCTGGCCGGATCCACTCTGCCGCGCCACAGCCGGTGCTGGTGAACAGCGGCAGGCCGCAGGCCAGCGCTTCGACGCAGACATTAGGAAAAGGGTCGTACAGGGTGGGCAGGATCAGCGCGTCGGCAGCGGCGTAGAAGCTTTTCACGTCTTGTTGCGCGCCGGTGAAAATCACCCGCTCGGCAATCCCCAGCGCACGGGCTTGCGCCTGGTAGCGGGCAGCGTGCTTGTCGTGGCCGACCACCAGCAGGTGCAGACCGGCCAGCGGGGCAATGGCCGCCAGCGCGGTGGCCACGCCCTTACGTTCAAAACCAGAGCCGACATATACCAGCAGCGGAGCCTGGGTGGGAATGCGCCAGTGCGCGCGCACGGCGTCGCGCTGGCTGGCCAGGCCGGGATGAAAGGCCTGGCTGTCCACGCCGTTGTAAATCACCGTCAGCTGGTCGTCGCCCAGACCGAACAGCTCACGGATTTCAGTGGCCACCATCTGTGAATTGCAGATCACGGTTTTCAGCGCCGGATGGCGAAACATGCGCGCTTCGGCACGGCAGATATAGTGGTGATACGGGTTGAGCTTGAGCTTGAGCCGGCCCAGCGCTGACAGTGCCCGGCTGCGGCGCGCCAGCCAGGCGCGGTGTACACCGTCGCCGGCACGAAACACGTCGCAGCCGGGAATGCGCTCGTGCGCCTGCACCAGGTCGAAGCCTTCGCCGGCAATGGCCTGACGCACGCCACGGGCAAAGCCGGCATCGCGCCACACATTGCCCAGATAAAACGGATTGACCATCAGATTGTGGTAACCGGGGTGATCTTCCCAGCGGCGGGTAATCAGCGTCACATCCAGGCTGCCCTGACGGGCCAGCGCGTCCAGCGCACGGCTGACAAAGCGCTCGGCACCGCCAGCGGGGTTATAGCGTTGCCGCACAATTGCCAGGCGGGTCATCGGCCAGTCTCCTGCAACAGTTCATCCAGCGCCGCCAGCACCCGGCTGGCTGGAATGGCGCTCAGGCATTCGCTCAGCTTGCCGCCGCCGCAGCCATCGCGGCCACAGGGCCGGCACGGCCAGTCTTCGCGCACCACCCGGTGCGCCACCTGCCATGGCCCCCATTCAATCTCGCCAGAAGGGCCAAACAGCGCCACGGTGGGCGTGCCCAGCGCAGCAGCCATGTGCATGGGCACCGAATCCATGCCAATGAAAGCACGCGCCTGGGCCAGCAGCGCACCCAGTTGTTCCAGGCTCAGTTCCCCGGCCAGGCTGGCCACAGGCCGGCTCAGTCTGGCCTGAATGTCGGCCAGCATGGCCAGTTCCGCCGGGTCGGGCGCGGCAGTCAGCAGCACCAGCCAGCCACGGGCGGTCAGCTGGTCAATCAGTTCGGCCATCTGTGCCACCGGCCAGGTTTTGAACAGCCAGCGTGAGGTGGGGTGGATGTGGATAAACTGGCCGGGCAACAGGCTCAGTGCCTCCAGCCGGCGGTTCACCTCCTGGCGGGCGTGTGCCGATGGGCACAGCACCAGCTGTCGCGCATCGGCAGGCGCTTGCAGGCCCAGCCGGCGCAGGGCATCCAGATGCAATTCCACCGTATGCCGGCGATTGCCGCCCACTAGCGGGTAACGGTGAGTAAAAGCCTTGGCAAAGCGGCGGCTGGTTTTACCTGCCGGCGCAATCGCCCAGCGGGGTTTCAGCAGCCGCGCCAGGGTGGCACCGCGATTGTGGTCGGTCAGATGGATGATCAGATCGTACTGGCGGGCGCGCAGCGCCTGAAACAGCGCCCATTCGTGGCGCAGCTGGGCCAGCCAGCCGGCGCGTTTCCACTGGCGGCCAATGCAGAACACCTGGCTGATGGCCGGATGGCCGCCCAGCATGGGCGCGGTATCGGCGTACACCAGCGCGTCGAGCTCGGCATGAGGGGCATGCTGTTTCAGCACGGTAAACACGGGAGAAGTGAGCAATACATCGCCGTGATGGCGCAGTTTGATCACCAGCACGCGCTTAAGCGCGGCGGGGTCGATGGCGTCTTGCAGCATGGAAACAGTCGGTTTTTCGCAGAAGATCGGGCCAGAGCGCGGCACTAGGCCGCGCTTGGCGCTCAGGCAGCACAATCCAGCGCGTTGAGTTGCTGGAGCAGGTCGTGGATTTTGTCCGGGTCGTCGGCGCGCAAGATGCGCGAGGTCAGCGGCAGCAGGCGGTCCAGGTGGGTGTTGAGCACCACCTGCTTGACCGACAGCATATTGGCCGGATGCATGGAGAACTTGCGCAAACCCATGCCCAGCAGCAGCCGGGTGAGGCGGGCGTCGCCGGCCATTTCACCGCACACCGATACCGGCATGCCGGCTTTGTTGGCCGCCTTGATGGTGTGCAGGATCAGATACAGCACCGCCGGATGGGTGGGGTCGTACAGCGAGCTGACTGCGTCGTCGTTGCGGTCGATGGCCAGGGTGTACTGAATCAGATCGTTGGTGCCCAGCGAGAAGAAATTGACGTACTTGGTCAGTGAATTGATCACCAGCGCTGCCGACGGAATTTCAATCATCGCGCCCACTTCGAGTTTTTCATCGAACGGGATATTCTCGCTGCGCAGCTCGTGGCGGGCCAGATCCAGCTGGGCCAGCGCCTGCTTGAGGTCGGTCAGGCCGTTGATCATCGGAAACAGCACGCGCAGCTTGCCGTGGCTGGAGGCACGCAGCAGGGCACGCAGCTGCGAGCGGAACAGCTGCGGTTCGGCCAGGCACAGGCGAATGCCGCACAGGCCCAGCGCCGGGTTGTCCGACACGCCGTGCACCGACCATTTCGGGTTTTTGTCAGCGCCCAGGTCCATGGTGCGGATGGTGACCGGAAAGCCCTTCATCTCGGTGACCACCTGGCGGTAGGCTTCAAATTGCTCGTCTTCCGACGGCAAGGTATCGCGGCCCAGAAACAAAAACTCACTGCGGAACAAGCCAATGCCCACGGCACCGGCGGCTTTGACGTCTTCGACGTCTTGCGGCAGTTCGATATTGGCCACCAGCTCGATGGGCGCGCCGTCCAGGGTGACGGCATTGGCCTTTTTGATGCTGGACAGCTTGCGCCGCGCTTCGCGCCAGGCGCGCTGGCGGCGCTTGTATTCGACCAGCACCTGCTCATCGGGGGCAACAATCACCACGCCCTGAATGCCATCGACGATGACGATTTCGTCTTCGCTGATCAGCTGGCGGGCGTTGTGGGTGGCAATCACCGACGGCAAGTCCAGGCTGCGCGCCAGAATGGCGGTGTGGCTGGTGGCCCCGCCCACGTCGGTGACAAACGCGGCGTAGTTGGAATCCTTGAAGTACACCATGTCGGCTGGCGACAGGTCGTGGGCAATCAGGATGGCGTCTTCGTTAAGCGGGTCAGGCATCGGCAGCGCGCTGCTGTGCCCGGCCAGGTTCTTGAAAATGCGCTCGACTACTTGCAGCACATCCTGCTTGCGTTCGCGCAGGTATTGTTCTTCGATGTCTTCAAACTGGGCCACCAGTTGGTCAGACTGGGTTTTTAACGCCCATTCGGCATTGCAGTGCAGCGAATCAATCACCTTGAGCGGTTCGCGCGAGATGGTGGCGTCGTTGAGCAGCATGATGTGCAACGACAAAAACGCCCCCAGCTCGGCGGGTGCGTTTTCCGGAATGCTGCCCCAGAGCATTTCCAGCTCTTTGCGGGTGGCGCGGATGGCAGTTTCAAAGCGCTGCTTTTCTGCTGGCAGTTCGTGCGCATCCAGCGTGTAATGCGCTACATCGGCGGCGCTTTGCGAAATCAGGTGCGCGCGACCGATGGCAATGCCGCCACCAATGCCGATGCCGTGCAAACTAATGCTCATGGCCTTCCTCCCCCTGCAAGACTCGATCGGGCCGTCCCCTGCCCGGTTGACCTGTTGCCGCATTAGCCTGCTGGCTATCCCCGCGACATCAGGGGCCGGGTTGAAGTGGCCGGTTCACGCTGCCCGCGTGGCCGGCGCTGAGTATGCCAGGCGCAGATGACCGGCAGACGGCTGAAGCTCAACCGGTCTGACAGTCCTGCGGCCGGGCAGATTACTCGGCCTCGTCGAATTTATTGTTGATCAGGGCCACCAGCGCAGCCAGCGCGGCGTCCTCATCGTCCCCGTGTGCTTCCAGCTCCACCTTGGAGCCTTTGGCGGCCGCCAGCATCATCACGCCCATGATGCTTTTGGCGTTGACCCGGCGGTTATTGCGCGAAATCCAGATTTCGCTGGCGTACCGACCGGCCAGCTGGGTGAATTTCGATGATGCCCGGGCGTGCAGCCCGAGTTTATTGATGATTTCAACTTGCACTTGCGCCATGGGCGTCCCCCGGTACGATATACATGACCCCTTCCAGCCCGCCAGTGACGGCCTTGCTGACCACGGTTTCCAGCGGCTGGCCGGCGTAGCACAGGCTACGCACCAGCATGGGCAGGCTGACGCCCGCCACCGCTTCCACCCGACCAGGCTCAATCAGCCGGCTGGCAATATTGGAGGGTGTACCGCCAAAAATGTCCGACAGCAGCAACACGCCACTGCCATCATCCAGCCCCCGCACCAAATCGCGGGCTTCGGCCAGCTTGCGGTCGGGGTCGTCGTTTTTATCCACCGCCATCACAGCGAGGTTTGGCAGCTCGCGCTGCAGGATATGCTGTGCACATTGCGCCAGGATCACCCCGAGGTCGCCATGCGTCACAATCAGAATGCCTACCATGAATACCCTCTTGCTTGCCGGGGCCGGTTCGTCTGGTGTTTTGTGGGCCAGGGAGATTACCGCCGGCACACTCGTGGATGTCACGATCAGCAACGATTGTAACAAGCCCGCGCCTGACGTGGGGGCAGTATCGGTGGGGAAGTGGATGAAAAATGCCTGAAGAATAATGCCCCAAGCCCCAACCCAGGGCCAATACGCAATGCGCCAGCCTGAGACACAGACTGGCGCAAAAGCAGACACACCGGAAAACAACACTCAGCGGCGCGACCCGGCGGGCGGATCGTACCAACCCGGCGGACGCACCCAGGCTTCTTCCCGTTCGCGGCCATACGCCGGGGCGCGGGAGGAGGGGTGATCATTCCAGCCAGGCGGACGCTGCCAGCCCGGCGGCACATCACGCCGGCCATGGTCATAACGATCATGATCGTAACGGTCACGGTCATGGTGGTGAGGGTGACGATATTCACGCTGGCGAGGCGGTACAGGATAGGCCGGGTACACCACCACCGGCGATGGCACCCGGTACACCGGCGGCTGGCCAACAATCAGCTGTATCCCCCATGCCGGAGACTGGGCCGAAGCAGACGCGGCAGCCAATGCCAGCCAGAGGGCAGTCAGTCGAAGAAAGGGCATGGCGTGACTCCTTGTCCAGTGGGGCAAAAATGGCCGGGAAGCGGTGGATAACCCCTTATCTGGATCATGTTACCCCACCCCTCACGCTCAACATAGCAGGATGCCGCCCCCACTGCCGGGCCGTCGCGCGGGTCCGGCAGATGCGTTACTGCGCGGGCCGGTTTTCAATTCGCTGGGTTTTGCGCTCGGCGCGATGCTCCACCCGGTCTGCCCGGCGATCCACCCGACGGGCGTGTCGCTCGGCACGGCGTTCGCGCTGCTGCGCCAGGCGCGGATGGTTGGCGTCTGCGCTGGCGGCTTCGATCCGGTTGGCCCGGGCTTCGGCTTGGTCAGCGTGCTGGCGCGCCGTGTCTGCGCGCTGTTCAATCCGCTCCACGCGCTGTTCAGCGGCGGGGGTCGCCGCCCAGGCGGCGGAGGTGGTCATCAGCAGACACAGCGCGGTCCAGCGCATGGTTTGACGAATAGACATAAACATTCTCCAGTGAAGTCAACAGACCGTCCTGTACAGCATACCCACACTTTGCGTAAAAACCGCGACAGCCGATGACGCTGCCCAATCATCGGCGGGTGTCATCGATAGAATTACTGCTTGGCAGCTTCCGGCTTTTTCGCTTCAGCCGGCTTATCGGCAGGCTTGTCGGCTTTTTTCTCGGCCTTGTGCTCTGCTTTGTGTTCGGTTTTCTTGGTGTCGGCCTTCACGTCCTTCTTGGCCTCAGCCTTGACCTCGGTCTTGGCCGCTTCCGGCTTGGCAGCAGCAGCAGCGGCGGGAGCCGGGGCGGCAGCCGGTTTGACTTCCGGCTTGGCGGCGTCGGCGGCAAAGCCCATCCCGGCGGACACGGCAAACACACCAGCAACCAGGCTCTTGATCAGGGTATTGGCATTCATGGTCTTCATCCTTTGTCATTCAGTTTGGGTTAGGCCCCGTGGCGGGGATCCGCTGCGTGTTGCAGCTGATGAGCTCAGATTAAGCCCTGCCAGACAGGCCGTCTGTGAGTGAGTGGTGTCGGGATGTAACCGAATGTACAGAAAAATGGATATTCGACCTTGATCTATCGAGCATCGAAGATCTCCTCACGGCTGGCCTTCAGTCGGCGGCTGGCCAGGTTGATCACCTGCTGCGGGGCTTGCCCGGCGATGATTGCCTTGACCATGGCGCGGGCAGATTGCCCATGCAGATCGCTGACCACCACGCCAAGGTGAATCCCACTGTCGGTCAGCACTTGGTGCAGCCGGTTCTTCTCAGAGGCCCGCTGGCCAACCCGTTTCTGTCGCTGACGGGCAATCAGGCGCAATTCGCGCAAGGAAGCGGCCCACAGGGCCAGCTCCCGGCGATTGCGCATGAAGCCGCCAAACTGTCGCTGCTCGACCCGCCAATTTCCACCCGATCGTCTCTTTCATCTTCTGGGGTGGCGCGACGCTCCATGATCGTTAGATCAGACTAGATTTGCTCTTTTTTGAGTACATTAACGACATAAGGATCGATTATACAATCAAAAATTGATCTTGCGGCCAGGGCGTTTTAGACTGATTGTGTCATTGAGCGCTCAACCAGAGGTGACACCATGCGCGTGAAGCAAGCCACCACCCTACGCCCTGAGCTGGCCACCGAATCCCAAAATCTGGGCCTGAAACTGGCGCGTCTGCGCATGGCCAGAGGCATCAAACAAGTTGATGCAGCATTGCGCGCCGGGCTATCCCGAAACACCGCCTACCGCCTAGAACGGGGTGATCCAGGGTTGGCCTTTGGCCAAATCCTTCGCTATCTGGATGCTATTGCACCCGGGCAAACGCTGCTTGATCTACTAAGCGAAAATGACCCCGCATTGACTGCACTCGAAACACGCGAGCGCAAACGGCGCGTGCGCGACATGTCCTCTGCCGAGCTGAAGGAGTTGGACTTCTGATGGCAGCAGCCGAAAAAAAACTGATTGTTTTTGCCCATCTGGATACGGATTGGGTGCCATGCGGGCAGCTCACATTGATAGAGGACGGCCCCATGGTATTGGCGTCCCGCTTTGCCTACGGCCTGCGCTATCTGGACCGGCATAACGCCGTAGAGCTTGACCCGGTTAGCCTTGGCTTGCACAACAAGGACAGCATTCGTGGCAAAGCGCTACTGCCAGTGAATATGTTGCCTTTATTCGGTGGAATCCGCGATGCTGCCCCGGATGCCTGGGGACGACGCGTCATCGAAGCAAAGCTGAAAGTGCCTGCAAACAGCCTGTCTGAGTCGGATTATCTGCTGCACGCTGGCAGTGAGCGCGTAGGTGCTCTGGACGTACGCACTGCGCCAGATGCACCACCACGCCCCAGCCATAGCAGCTGGGACAGCCTTCAGTATTTGATGGAGGCGGCTGACCGCATTGAGGAGGGCTTGCCCATTCCGACCAAGCTCGAAGCAATTTTTCAAGACGGTACGGCGCTGGGCGGCGCACGCCCGAAGGCATCGATCCGCGACGACGACGGCGTGCTCTGGCTGGCCAAGTTCCGTAGCCGGACAGACGGGTACGACATCCCCACAATTGAGGCGGCTACCCTCAGACTGGCGGCAGAATGCGGGCTGACGGTGCCACCGGTTAAGGTTCTTCCGCTGGGTAGCCGAAACATCATGATGATTCGGCGCTTTGACCGGTACTGGAGCGCTCCGGGCGTGACCAAGCCGGACGACTGGATGACGGTTCAGCCTGTGGCGGGCCAGCAGGAACGGCGGCTGGGCTTTGTCAGCGGGCTGACTTTGTTGGGCTGCGATGAAACACAGTCACGCCTCAAGTCCTATGCGGATCTCACCCACGCCATCCGGCGCTATTGCCACACCTCGGTCATCCGACGCGACAACCGGGAGTTGTTCGGGCGCATGGTGTACAACATCCTGGTCAGCAACGACGACGATCACCTACGCAACCACGGTTTTGTCTGCGATGCAAGTTTGCCGGGCTGGCGTCTGAGCCCGCTGTACGACGTGATGCCACGCCCCAGCCTGGCATTTGAGCGGCAATTGCACCTTGGCGTCGGCAAGCAAGGGCGTTCAGCAACACTGGACAACGCCATGACGGCCAAAGAGGCGTTTTCACTCTCTGAGACAGAAGCGGTCACCGTCATTGCAGAGGTATGGGAGCGGGTACGTGAATGGCGCGTTTACTTTGAGCAATACGGTGTGCCTGCCGCTGAGATCGAAAAGATTGCGCCAGCTTTCCGACATATCGACGATGTGTCATCTGCCAAGCTACGTCGCCAACTGCCATGATCCACCACGACAAGCCGCTACCCAGAAAAACAGCAGAGTAGCCCTGTGCTTTGAACGCGTTCTTAGCGCGCCGCCGCCCCCAACCAGGGCAGGATAATCTCCACTCGCAAGCCACCTTCTACCCGGTTACGGGCCAGAATCTGGCCGCCATGGGCTTCGATGGCGCGCCGGGCGATGGCCAGACCGAGGCCATAGCCGCTGCCGGATGGGCTGCCGGGGCTGCGATAAAACGGCTGAAAGATGGTTTCCAGCTCGTCTTCGGCCACGCCTGGCCCCCGGTCGCTGACAATAATGCGGACCTGTTGCCGCGCGCGGTCGCTGCAACCCTGCACGTCGACGCACTCGCCTTCCGGGGTATAGCGAATGGCGTTGCGCACCACGTTTTCCACCGCGCGCACCAGCAGGTCGGCCCGGCCAGTCAGCTGGGCTTCGCCCTCGCTGCGGTAGGTCACGCATTTATTCACCGCCTCAGCCTCAAACTGGGCATCGGCCATCACGTCGTCGAGCAGGGCCAGCAGGTCGAAGGTCTGGCTGGCGGTGCCAGGCAAACCGGAATCCAGCCGGGCAATGGTCAGCACTTCATCCACCAGTTCGTCCAGCCGGGTGATTTCCCGTTCCAGCCGTTCCAGCATGGCTTCCAGCTGTTTCGGGTTTTGCCGCACCAGGCCAATGGCCGCCTGCAGCCGGGCCAGTGGTGAGCGCAGTTCGTGAGAAATATCGTGCAATAAGCGCCGTTGCGCGCTGATCAGCGCTTCAAGCTGGCCAGTCATGCTGTCAAAGTCATGGCCCAGATCGCTGAACTCATCACGACGCCGGCCCATGCGCGCGCGCACCCGGGTATGCAGGGCACCCGCCGCCACGGCACGAAATGCCTGGCGCAGGTGGCCAATCGGCTTGACCACATACCAGGCCAAACCCGCGCTGAACGCCAGACTGGCCAGCACGCCGGCCAGCAGATGTACCCAGGGCAGTGGCAGACTGGGCGGCCCGCTGCCGTCAAAACGTGGTCCACCCTCGCCTTTGAACCGGTGATCTCCCTTGAAACCCGGCTCACCTTTCACGCCACGCTCGCCAGGAAGCGGAGGGGGAAACGGCAATAAACTGGGACCACGCCGGGAATGAAAGGGGACAAACAGCAGGTAGGTATGGTCAGACGAGACAGTGACGCTGCGCACCCGGTTGATATCCCCCTCGCCAGTCGCCAGCTTGCGCGCAGCGGCAATGGCCTCGGCAGACACAGGCCGGCCCAGCAGTTCGCGGTCGTTTTCGTCCACGGCAAAAATCGGCTCGGCTTCGCGTCCGGACCAATCACGCAGAATATGACGCAAGGTGGTTTCATCGCCGTGAACCAGCACGGATTCAGCCATATGCAGCAAAAGCGCCGTGCGCGGCCCGCCAGACAAGGCGGGGTGCTGGTGTTTGGGAATATTCCACCACACCACCAAACCCGCCCCGGAACCCGCCAGCAGCAAGGTCAGCCAGAAGGCCAGAAAAAATTTCCAGAACAGGCTGCGGCTGAGCAGACGCAGCCGGGCAAGCAGGGCACGCATCGGCGGTTTACTCCCGAATCAGCTGGTAGCCAATGCCGCGAATGGTTTCAATCCAGGATTGACCATCGGCGCGACGGCCCAGTTTGTGGCGGATGCTGCTCAGATGCACGTCGATGCTGCGGTCAAACCGGGTCAGCGAGCGGCCCAGCGCCTGCTCGGACAGCTCGCGCTTGCTCACCACCCGGCCAGCATTGCGCGCCAATTGCAGCAGCAGATTGAATTCGGTGCTGGTCAGCTCCAGTGCCTGCGCCTGCCACTGGGCGGTACGCTTGCCAGGCCACAGGGTCAGCGCCCCCACCTGCAGCGCGCTGTCGGCGTGTTCAGTTGGCGTGCTGTGTACCCGGCGCAGCACAGCACGAATCCGCGCCACCAGCTCACGCGGGGTGCAGGGTTTGGGCACGTAGTCATCCGCGCCCATTTCCAGGCCGATAATGCGGTCCACATCGTCGCCCTTGGCGGTGAGCATGATCACGGGCGTGGTGATCTGGCTGCGAATCCGCCCAAGCACCTCGACTCCGCTGGCACGCGGCATCATCACATCCAGAATGATCAACGCGTACTGGCCAGTCAGGGCTTCCTGGCTGCCAGCATCGCCATCGTGGGCCAAGGTCACGGCAAACCCTTCCTGGGCCAGGTAGTCACGCAGCATTTCGGCCAGTTCTACATCGTCATCGACCAGCAGTAGCCGGCTCATGGTGTTGCTTCCTTGTCTCAATCAGATTCCCTGCATGATAGCGGTTCCTGGTCCCTTGCTGACCGCTGGCCCAACGGCCTTTACCCAGCTTTACACAGCCGTTTGACCGGCAAGAATGACCATTTTCCCGATTTTTCCCACACCACTACCCAGCGGTGGATTAAGCCAGTGATGCAGCTAAACCCTTGTTTTGCTGCACAAGCCAGCCAGATTGCGGCTCTGGCAGCTTTTGCCGCCAGGCCAGCCCAGGTGGCGGCAAAAGCTGCCAAGCCTCAGCCGGCCCAAGCGGGCAGGCCTGTGCTTTGTCGGCTGTTTGCCGGTTTTATCCAGCGGCGTTAACTTAACTTTACCCGTATTTACCTGCAATAACCTTTAATTTCAGCGGCTTAGGTGAGAATCTTGCAATACGACATCCGGCAGTCGCCCCGGTTTTACACATCACACCGAGGACTGCCTACGCATTTGTTTACTGTGACATGCCTACAAGGAGCTTCACCATGTCGATGAGTATCGGAAGCAGCACCAGCACCACTTCGGCCATGATGTTTTCTCGCGCCGGCGCTACCCGCCAACGCCCGGATGCCAGCAAACTGGCCGAAGACCTGTTCTCCAAACTGGACACCCAAAGCAAGGGCTATCTGGAAGCCAGCGATCTGGCCACCGCGCTGGGCAGCAGCAGTTCGACCAGCACCGACAGCAGCAGCACGGCCAGTGCCGATGAAGTGTTCAAGGCGCTGGACAGCGACAGCGACGGCAAGCTGACCAAAAGCGAGCTGACCTCTGGCCTGAAGCAGGTACAGGAACAGCTGGACAGCCAGTTCCAGGCCATGCGCACCAAGGGCAAGGGCGATATGCCGCCACCGCCGCCGGAAGGAGAAGAAGACACGGGCTTGAGCCAGGATGACATGGACGACATTGCCAGCACCACCACCGACAGCAAGCTGGCCGACATGATGAAAACCTTGTCGAGCAATTTTGAAGCGGCGGATGCCGACGGTGATGGCAAGGTCACCCGCAGCGAAGCGATGGAATACAAAAAGTCCACTGAAGCCAGCACCGCCAGCACGGATGACAGCACCAGCACCGATACCGACACCACCGCCAGCAGCGACAGTGTCAGCAGCGCGCTGGCTTCGCTGGTGCAAGGCATGATGCAACCGCCGCCCAAAACCGAAGGTGGCCATCACGGTGGCAAAGGCAAGGATGACGGGCTGACGGTGGATCAAATGAATGAAATCGCCAGCACCACCACCGATACCAATCTGGCTGACTTGATGAAGACGCTGTCGAGCAATTTTGCCGCCGCTGACGCCAATCAGGACGGCAAGGTCACCCGTGACGAAGCGATGGCCTACCAGGAAGAAAACCAGACCACCACCAGCGCCACCACCACCGCCAGTGCCACCAGCAGCAGCGACGATCTGGATACCGCCGTGATGAAGCGCATCATGGAACTGGTTCAGACTTACAGCGGCCAATCCAGCAGCAAGGCACAAAGCACGCTGAGCACGGTGTCGATCTCGGCCTGATGTTTCACGTGAATCCTCTGGCTTGAAACGCCAAGCCCCCATGATCTGGGGGCTTGGCTATCAGTATTGGCAGAATAGGCTGACCCGTTGGCCAGCCATCCGCCTCTTTGCGCTTACAGCTTGTCGTACAGCTTGCTGCCACCCTGCACAAACTCCACTGCCTTCACTTCCATTCCCTGCTGCAAGGCCGCTTCGGCGCTGATGCCCTGCTGGGCGGCGTAGTCGCGCACGTCCTGGGTGATTTTCATCGAGCAGAAGTGCGGACCACACATCGAGCAGAAATGCGCCACCTTGGCGCTGTCCTTGGGCAGGGTTTCGTCGTGGAAGCTCTTGGCCTTGTCCGGGTCCAGGCCCAGATTAAACTGGTCTTCCCAACGGAACTCAAAACGCGCCTTGCTCAGGGCATTGTCGCGAATCTGCGCACCGGGGTGACCTTTGGCCAGGTCAGCGGCGTGGGCGGCCAGCTTGTAGGTGATGATGCCTTCTTTCACATCGTCCTTGTTCGGCAGGCCCAGATGCTCCTTTGGTGTCACATAGCAGAGCATGGCGCAACCATACCAGCCGATTTGCGCGGCACCGATGGCCGAGGTGATGTGGTCGTAGCCAGGGGCGATGTCGGTGGTCAGCGGGCCAAGGGTGTAGAACGGCGCTTCGTCGCACCATTCCAGTTCTTTGTCCATGTTTTCCTTGATCAGCTGCATCGGCACATGGCCGGGGCCTTCGATCATCACCTGCACATCGTGCTTCCAGGCAATCTGGGTGAGCTCGCCTAGGGTTTTCAGCTCGCCCAGCTGGGCGTCGTCGTTGGCGTCGTAGATTGAGCCGGGACGCAAACCATCGCCCAGGCTGAAAGCCACGTCATATTCCTTCATGATCTGGCAAATGTCGTCAAAATGGGTATACAGGAAGTTTTCCTGATGGTGGGCCAGACACCATTTGGCCATGATCGAACCACCCCGGCTGACAATACCAGTCATGCGCTCGGCAGTCATCGGCACATAGCGCAGCAGCACGCCGGCGTGGATGGTGAAGTAATCCACCCCCTGCTCGGCCTGCTCAATCAGCGTGTCCTTGAAGATTTCCCAGGTGAGGTCTTCGGCCTTGCCGTTGACTTTTTCCAGCGCCTGGTAAATCGGCACGGTACCAATCGGCACCGGGCTGTTGCGGATAATCCATTCGCGGGTTTCATGGATGTTCTTGCCGGTGGACAAGTCCATGATGGTGTCGGCCCCCCAGCGGATGCCCCAGGTCATTTTCTCGACTTCTTCACCAATGCTGGAGGTCACCGCGCTGTTGCCGATATTGCCGTTGATTTTCACCAGAAAATTGCGGCCAATGATCATCGGCTCGCATTCCGGGTGGTTGATGTTGTTCGGAATGATGGCGCGGCCACGGGCAATTTCGTCGCGGACAAATTCGGCAGTGATGGTGTCTGGAATACCGGCACCAAAGCGCTGGCCAGCGTGCTGGCGGGCCATCATCCTGGCCAGTTTTTCCCCTTGCGGGCCGCTGGCCTTCAGGCTGTCCAGGTAGGCATCGCGGCGCAGGTTTTCCCGAATCGCCACATATTCCATTTCTGGGGTGATGATGCCACGGCGGGCATAGTGCATCTGGGTGACGTTGCTGCCCGGCTTGGCCCGGCGCGGCGCGCGAGTCAGGTTGAAGCGCAGCGGGTCGAGCTTTTCGTCGGCAGCGCGCTGGCGGCCATACTCGCTGGACAAGTCGGCCAGCACTTCGGTGTCCTGGCGTTCTTCAATCCAGGCGGCGCGCAGCGCCGGCAGGCCGGAGCGCACATCAATGTGTGCATCGGGGTCGGAGTACGGGCCGGAGGTGTCGTAAACGGTAATCGGCGGGTTTTTTTCACCGCCAAACGAGGTGGGGGTATCCGCCTGACTGATTTCCCGCATCGGCACGCGGATATCCGGGCGGCTGCCGGTGACGTAGATTTTTTTCGAGTTGGGCAGCGGCTGGATGGCCGCGTGGTCCACTTCGGCAGTCTGGTTAAACGGATGGTGTGGCGCATTCATGGCAGGTTTCCTCGTGTTCGGCGGCAAAACGGAAACCACGCCAGCCAATGGCGCGCCTCTCGCTTCCCTACGCCGATATTAGCCGGATCAGGTTCGAAGGGTAACTCTCATTTCTGCACAGCACTGAACGGTGCAAAAAACCCCTAGCGGACAGTGCTGTGAAGCTAAAGCAAATATGGGATAATTGCAAGTTACTGTCATCGCTCAATAAACGATCGTTCGGAGTGTTCAATGGATTTTGAAAAAGCCCGGTTCAACATGGTCGAACAGCAGATTCGCCCGTGGGATGTGCTCAACACGCAGGTGCTGGATCTTCTGTTTCACGTGAAACGCGAAGAGTTCGTTAGCGACAAGCAAAAAACCATTGCCTTTGTCGATACCGAACTGCCGCTGCCCAACGGTAGCCGCATGCTGGAACCCAAGATGGAAGCCCGCCTGGTGCAGGAGCTGAATCTGGCCCCAGAAGACAAGGTGCTGGAAATCGGCACCGGCAGCGGCTACCTGACCGCCCTGCTGGCCAGTTTCAGCAAGCATGTCTACAGCCTGGACATCGACCCGGCCATGACCGCGCTGGCCAAGGCCAATCTGGCCCGTGCCAATATCCACAATGTCACCCTGGTCACCGCCAATGGCGTGGACGGCCTGCCGACCAATGCGCCGTTTAACGCCATTGTGGTGGGCGGCTCGCTGCCCACCCTGCCAGAAGCGCTGACCAGCCAGCTGGCCGTGGGTGGCCGTCTGCTGGTGGTGCTGGGTGATGCACCGTCGATGAGCCTGACGCTGATTGAGCGCGAAAGCGAAACCGGCTTGCGCACCACCAAGCTGTTTGAAACGGTGCTCACCCCGCTGAAGGATGTTGAGCAACCGGAACGCTTTGCCTTTTAACCATGCTCAGCGAAATTTCCCCCACCGCCCTGCACGCCTGGCTGGAAGACACCACCCGCCCGGCACCTTATCTGCTGGATGTGCGTGAAGACTGGGAATTTGCCCACTGTCATCTGGCCAATAGCCAGCTGATGCCCATGCATACCGTGCCCTTGCAGATGAACAAGCTCCCGGATGATGTGCCGCTGGTGGTGATTTGCCATCATGGCGTGCGCAGCTATCAGGTGGGCCAGTATCTGGTGCAGGCGGGCTTTGGTGAAGTGCTCAGCCTGGCTGGCGGGGTAGCCGCCTGGGCAGATCAGGTTGATCCTGGCATGCCGCGTTACTGATACAGCCACGCGGACCTGCCAGTGCCACAACGGCTGCCTTCGGGTGGCCGTTGTTGTCTGTGCCCGGCGGGGTTTTGCTCATCATACCGGCCATTGGCTAACCTGGTGGCCGACCTCCATACCCCACCGATTTGCCGGCCAGATAACGCCGGCCAAAATACTTTACCCCCAGCTTATCCACAGCCGGGGTTTTTCTGGTTTAGCCCTTATGTCCAACTTGTCGTTTCTTGCTCCTGCGTATGCTGGTCTTGACCCAGCATGGCGTTCCGCCTTGTCCGAAGTGTGGCACAGCGCCAAACTGGCCAAACTGGACCAAGCACTTAGCCAGCGTCACGCCGCTGGTGCTGAAATCTATCCACAGCGCGATCAGCTGTTTCACGCACTGAATCTGACCCCCCCTGACCAGGTCAAAGTGGTGATTTTGGGACAGGACCCTTACCACGGCAGCGGCGAGGCGCATGGTCTGGCGTTTTCGGTGTTACCGGGGGTAAAAACACCGCCCTCGTTGCGCAATATCTTCCAGGAACTGCACAGCGATCTGGGCGTGCCGCTGCCAGCCCACGGCACACTCAGCCATTGGGCACAGCAAGGGGTGTTGTTGTTGAATAGCGTGCTGACAGTGGAAAAAGACTGCGCCAACAGTCACCGCAAGCTGGGCTGGGAGGTGCTTACCCACGCAGTGATCGATACCTTGGCCAGACGGGACACCCCCACGGTATTTCTGCTGTGGGGCAGCGCCGCGCAAAAGCTGGGCGCGCCGGCCGCAAGCAACCCACGTCACTGCGTGCTGAATAGCGTGCATCCATCGCCCTTGTCGGCCTATCGTGGTTTTTTGGGCTGCCGGCATTTTTCTCAGGCCAACACCTTTTTGCGCGCGCAGGGGCGTGGGGAAATTGATTGGCGCTTGCCGGCATTACCTACGCTTCAGGCGGGCTTGGCATTTTAACAGCGGCTTATCAAACCGCTGATTCTGGATTGCGCCTTCTTGGCTTCTCTATCTGCATCGGTGCTATATCGGTAGTTTGGCGGCTTAAAAAACGGTATATCATAAAAAAATTGCCCTCCCCACTTTTGCGGGGAGGGCAATTTTTTCAGCGCTTTTTTGATTCAGCCAGGTTTGATGGCAGCATGCACATAAGTCAATTGTGCTATGCATGAGTGGCATATCCACCGCCATAGATCATACCATTCACTCGCACATCAGCTTATTATGTCCCGCATATTTTGATTGTTCTGCTATTGCAGCACCCTCATCAGCACTGATGATATTCGCGGTACCATTCAACAAAACGGCGCATGCCATCCGCCAAAGCAGTATCTGGAGAAAATCCAACAGCCTCGCGCAAACGTCGGGTATCCGCATAGGTAACCGGCACATCACCGTCCTGCATCGGCAAATAAATCTTCTTGGCTTCTTGCCCAAGCGCCTGTTCGATGGTGGCAATAAACTGCATTAATTCAACAGTTTGATGATTACCAATATTATACAGCGCATGCGGCAACTCGCCTTGTGGCGGCCGGGCCAGCACGCGCAGAATCCCTTCGACAATATCGTCAATATAGGTGAAATCACGCTGCAGCCGACCATGGTTAAATACCTTGATGGGCTCACCTCGTAAAATCGCTGCGGTAAATAACCAGGGGGCCATATCGGGCCGTCCCCAAGGGCCATATACGGTAAAAAATCGTAGCCCTGTGGCAGGCAATTGGTATAAATGGCTGTAACTGGCCGCCATCACCTCATTGGCTTTTTTACTGGCGGCATAAAAACTGACCGGATGGTCAGTTCTATCGTCTTCAGAAAATGGCACTTTGGCATTCTTGCCATAAACCGAAGACGAGCTGGCATACACCAGATGCTGCACCGGGTAGTGGCGACACGCTTCCAGAATATTGGTCATGCCGATCAGGTTTGACTGTGCATAAACTTGTGGGTTTTCAATCGAATAGCGCACCCCGGCCTGAGCGGCCAGATGAATCACGGCATCTGGTCGGGTTTGGGCAAACAAGGCGTTCAAGGCAGGCCAGTCGGCCACGTCCTGTGGATAAAATTGAAAATTCGGCTGATTTTTCAGTGTCGCCAAACGAGCGTGCTTCAAACTGACCGGGTAGTAATCGTTCAAATTATCCACAGCCACCACCTGATGACCTGCGCCCAGCAGCGCTTGTGCACACGCTCGGCCAATAAATCCGGCTGCACCGGTGACGAGTACTTTCATGACATTATCCCTTGCGTTGCCGTTCATACAGCTTGGCGTATTTTAATAAACTGTTCATGCAACCAATGCTGATATGCACAAACCCCGGCATACCATCACGCCAGCCTTGGCGAACCAGATAAAACTTGATAAACCGGATCAATGGGCTGAATACCATTTTCCCCAGGGTAATTTTCTTGCCCTGACTGAATAAATTGTTTGCTTGCAAATCAGTATAGTGGTTTTGTTTGCGTAAATACTCACTTAATACTTCACCCGATTCGTGCATCAAGTCCCCATGAAGTTTTCCAACAAGTCCTTGATAAATAACGGTTTCATGTACACTATCGTCTGACCATCCTGCTTGTTTGCGGTGAAAAAGACGCAAACTCCAGTCAGGATAGCCTTCCCCATGGCGTAAAAATCGGCCCATGAATTTATTGCAGCGCGGCATTTTCCAGGCATGAATATTGGGTGAATTATCTTCCAGCCGCTGAAGGTGCGCTGCTAATTCTGTGGATAACCATTCATCGGCATCCAGACATAATACCCAATCATATTTAGCTTGGCTTACGGCAAATTGTTTTTGTTTGCCAAAACCCAGCCAATCCTGATGAATCACTCGAGCATGGTGGTATTGGGCAATTTCAATTGTGTTGTCCTGGCTGCCTGAATCGACCACCACAATGTCGTCGGTCAACCCGGCACAGCTTTGCAGACACTTTGGCAGTGTGCTGGCTGCGTTCAAGGTAATGAGCACCACAGAAAATTGCATACGTTGTTCTTAATAAGTTTGTATAGATTTAGATAGACGATGAAACAATAGTGCGCCACCAGCTGTGGATAAGTCATTTTTAACAAACAAAATCAATGTCTTGTATGGTAAGCAAACTTCGGTATGGCGGCCATGTCCGGCTGTTGAACAATTGTGGATGCTTTGCGCTGGCGTCCGGATGGCGTACTTATCCACAGGTGCCCGTGGCGTTGGCACCAGCGGTCGGTGGACAGTTATTTTGCCTGCAATCGGTTTCAAACAAGAACTAAATTAATAAATGGATGAAGAAACAATAGTGGGGATTTTCTGTGGATAACCTTGAAAAAGGCTTGTGTGATCAAGCCTTTGCCTTGTGTATGGGCTTGGGGTAAGTCCTGCTGCCTGCCATGGGCCAACTTGTGGATAACTTATCCACCTGGGGAAAACTTTCACTTATCCACAGGTGGTCAGCCGGATTTCGCTTGGTTAACCCCCAGGCCGGCCCGTACAATCGCGGGCATGTCACGACTTTTGCTTGTTCGCATGTCGTCCATGGGCGACTTGATTCACACCCTGCCTGCGCTGACCGATCTGGCTCGCCGCTTTCCCGACGTGCGCGTGGATTGGCTGGCGGAAGAAGCGTTTGTGGATATCCCGCGCCTGCATCCGGCGGTGGACCAGGTGATTCCGATTGCCTGGCGGCGCTGGCGCAAGCGGCTGTGGCATCCGGCCACCTGGGGCGCGTTGCGCGCCTGTCACCAGGCGCTGAATGCCCGCCGTTACGATCTGGTGCTGGATATGCAGGGCCTGATCAAAAGTGCGCTGGTGGCGCGCTGGGTGCGCAATACGCCCTTGGGGGGCTACGCGGCGGACAGCATTCGCGAGCCGCTGGCCAGCCGCGCCTACGACAAAACCTATCAGGTCAGCCGCAGCCTGTCGGCCATTGAACGCAACCGCCGGCTGATGGGCCTGGCCTTTGGCTACCAGCCCGACCCCACCCCGCCTCACTTTGGCATCCAGCCTGGCCCGCGTCCGGACTGGCTGGACGCCAACGATTACGCCGTGCTGCTGACCGCCACATCCCGCGCTGAAAAAGAATGGCCGGAAACCCACTGGCTGACCCTGGGCGCGGCCTTGCAGACGCAAGGGCTGAGCGTGATCTGGCCATGGGGCAGCCCACCGGAACATGCCCGAGCCCTGCGTCTGGCGGAAGCCTTGCCGGGCAGCAAGGTGGCACCGCGCCTGTCGCTGGCGCAGGCAGCGGGTTTGCTCGGCCATGCCGCCGCTGTGGTGGGGGTGGACACTGGGCTGACCCATCTGGCCAATGCGCTGGATCGTCCGCTGGTGGCGATTTACACCGACACCGACCCGCAACTGACTGGCGTGGTGCCGTCGCCTTGCGCCATTAACCTGGGCGGTGTGGCCGCCTGCCCGAGCGCTGACGCGGTGCTGAGTGCTTTGGCACGCTGCCGGGCCGGAACGGTGGCATGAGCGCTTGGCGCTGGCTTTACGCCCGGCTATGGGCCATCCTGCCGCCGCTGGTCAACCGCTATCTGCGCCAACGCGCGCGTCGGCAGCCGGAATATCTGGAACACTGGAACGAGCGCTGGGCGCGCCAGCCCATGCAGACGGACGACCCGCGTGGGGTGATCTGGGTGCATGCGGTGTCGGTGGGAGAAACCCGCGCCGCCCAGCCGCTGGTGGCGGCATTGCGCGCGCGCTGGCCGGATCGCCCGCTGCTGGTCACCCAGATGACCCCCACAGGCCGGGAAACCGCCCTGTCGCTGTACGGCGGCCAGGCGACGGTACGCTACCTGCCTTACGACGCCCCGGACGCTGTGGCGCGGTTTCTGGCCCGTTACCAGCCTGTGCTGGGGGTGCTGATGGAAACTGAACTGTGGCCCAATCTGATTGCCGCCTGCGCCCAGCGCGGCGTGCCGCTGTTTCTGGCCAATGCTCGCCTGTCTGAGCGTTCGGCGCGTGGCTACCGCCGCATTGGCGGGCTGATCCGCCCGGCGCTGGCCAGCCTGGCTGGGGTGGCGGCACAAAGCGAAGACGACGCTGCCCGCTTGCGCGCCCTGGGCACCCGCCAGGTGGCGGTGTGCGGCAACCTGAAATTTGACATCACTCCACCGCCACAAGCCGCCGCGCTGGCCGCCCAGCTGCGCCAATGGCGCGGAGAACGCCCGCTGTGGATGGCGGCCAGCACCCGCGAAGGCGAAGAAGCCCTGCTGCTGGACGCCCTGCCCGCCGACAGCCCGGCGGTGCTGCTGCTCACCCCGCGCCACCCGCAGCGCTTTGCCGAAGTGGCCGAGCTATTGCGCGCGCGCGGCATCCCGTTTCAGCGCCGCAGCGACAACACCGCCCTGCGCGCCGACACCCGCGTCTGGCTGGGCGACAGCATGGGCGAAATGTTTGCCTACTATCAGGCCGTCGATCTGGCCTTTATCGGCGGCAGCCTGCTGCCGCTGGGCGGGCAAAACCTGATCGAACCCGCCGCCGTGGGCTGCCCGGTGCTGATTGGCCCCTCCGCCTTCAACTTTGCCGAAGTCACCCGCCTGGCCCTGGCCGAAGGCGCCGCCCGCCAGGTGGCCGACGCTGACGAACTGCACCGCACCGTCGCCACCCTGCTGGCCGACCCCGACACCCGCCAGCGCATGGGCGCCGCCGGCCTGGCCTTTGCCCAACGCCACCGGGGCGCGACTGCGCGCACCCTGGCGCATGTGTTGGGGTGTGTGGGGGAAGCGGTTGATTGATGCCGAGCGCTGTGCCGCCCTGGCGATGGTGCAAGGTTTCGCCCTACACTACCTTGTGCATACATATTTGCTGAGGAGCGTATTGTGCGAACCAATATTGTGATTGATGACCGCCTGATGGATGACGCTCTGCGCCTGACGGGCTTCAAGACCAAAAAACAAGCGGTGGAAGCTGGCCTGAAAATGCTGGTGCGCCTGGCTCGGCAAGAAGAAGTCCGTAAACTGCGTGGGCAAATTCCCTGGCAGGGCGATTTGGACGAGATGAGGTCCGATGCATGATTCTGGTGGATTCCAGCGTTTGGATTGACTATTTCCGTGGAACCCCATCGCCGCAAGCCGAATGCCTGGATCAACTGTTGAGCACACAGCCATGTGCTAAGAGTCGCTAACAAAACCCAGCGCAGCGGTCCTGACTAGGCGTGTGACCGCAGACAGTACAACAAGTACGGCAAGGTCACACAACAACGTCAGGGGGTTTTGTTAGCGGCTCTAATTGGCGACTTGATCCTGACCGAAGTGCTGCAAGGCTGTCCTTCTGACGCCGCATTTAACCGGGTGCGCCAATTGTTGTTAAGCCTGGATGTCGTTGAGCTTGGCGGCGCTACACTGGCTGTGCAGGCGGCCCGAAACTATCGCCTGCTGCGTAGTTTGGGTGTGACGGTGCGCAAGACCATTGATGTGATGATTGCGACTTATTGCATTGAACACGGCGAGACATTGCTGCACAACGATCGCGATTTTCTCCCCTTTGTCGAGCACTTGGGGTTAAAGGTATGGGATGCGGCGTGAGGACAAAAGCTAATTGCGTCTTGCTGGGCGAGTACGTGCGCCATGCGCCTGATGAACTGAAAAAATGCGAAACCCGCCAAGTTGGCGGGTTTCGCATGTGTAGGTCTATATTTTGAGGCTGCCGCCGGTGTTGGCACGTCAGTTTTTACCCCCACCCCGCACTCAACGCATACGCCGCCGCCAGCGGATCCTCCGCGTCAAACACCCCACCAATCACCGCCAGCATATCCGCACCGGCTGCGACAATCTCGCGCGCATTGGCCGAGGTGATCCCGCCAATTGCCACCCGTGGCACGCCCAGTGCGGCGCTGTCGGCAAACAGGCTGAGCGGGGCGCGCACGGCGTTGGGTTTGGTGGTGGACGGGCAGACGGCACCAAAGGCGATGTAGTTGGCACCGGCGGCGACGGCGGCGTGTGCCAGCGGCAGTTGGTCGTAGCACGACGCGCCGAGGATGGCGTGTTCGCCCAGGCGGGCGCGGGCGGCGGCGATGTCGCCGTCGTCGCGGCCCAGGTGTACGCCATCGGCCCCCACCTGCTCGGCCAGCGCCACATCGTCGTTGATGATCAGCCCAACGCCGGCGGCGCGGGTGAGTGCGCGCAGGGTGTGCGCCTGCGCCAGGCGCAGAGCGGGGTCGGTGGATTTATTGCGGTATTGCAGCAGCGCTGGCCGGGCGGCCAGCACCTGTTCACAGGCGGCAAACAGCGCCGCGCTGTCTGCTCTGTCCGGGGTGATCAGATACAGCCCGCGACGGGGCAGGGTGTCAGGCCAGGCCATCGGGCGCTCCTGCGGGGTCGTCTTCGGCAGGGGCTTCGCCGCGTGCCCAGAACAGCCGGTCGGGGATGGCCTGGCCCATGCCGGGGCGGAAGGCGTGGTTCAGGGTTTCCCAGGTGTAGGCTTGCGCTTCACGCACGGCGTCGGGCAGGGGCAGGCCGTTGGCCAGGGTGCCGGCAATGGCCGAGGCCAGCGTGCAGCCGGAGCCATGGTAGCTGCCGGGCAGGCGCGGCCAGGTTTCCCGCGATACCATGCCATTGCCGTGGTACAGGGTGTTGCACACTTTCACCGTGTTGTCGTGGGTGCCGGTAATCAGCACATACTGTGCGCCGGCGTCCAGCAGGCGCTGGGCGGCGGTGGCCAGCGGCAGGTCGTCTTCTTCGTCCGGGTCGTTGGCGGCCAGCCGGCGCGCTTCGATGCAGTTGGGGGTAATCAGCGTGGTCAGCGGCAGCAGCATTTCCCGGATGGCGTCGCGCAGTTCTTCGTTGGCCAGCTCATCGCCGCCACCCGAGGCCAGCACCGGGTCGAGGATCAGCGGCACATCCGGGTAGTCGGCGGCAATTTCGGCAATCACGGCGGCGTTTTCCACGCTGCCGATCATGCCCACCTTGAACACGGCAACGGGCATGTCTTCCAGTAAAAACCGTGCCTGGTCAGACACTTGGTCGGCTTCCATTACCCAGAAATTTTCCACGCCACGCGTGTCCTGGACGGTCAGGGCGGTAATCACCGACAGCGGATGGCAGCCCAGGCTGGCCAGGGTGAGGATGTCGGCCTGAATGCCGGCACCACCGGAAGGGTCAGACCCCGCCAATGTCATGACAATCGGCGGAAATTCGGCAACTTGGGTCAAGGTGGATTCTCGAACGGGGTGAACAATGTAGAATTTCATTTTACCTGTCCGACTCCGGAGCAACCACATGAAAACCTGGATGTGCCTTATTTGCGGTTTTATTTACGATGAAGCACAAGGCCGCCCCGAAGATGGCATTGCGCCAGGAACCCGCTGGGAAGACGTGCCGATGAACTGGACTTGCCCGGATTGCGGTGCCCGCAAGGACGATTTCGAGATGATCGAAATCTGATCGACTGCCTGCCTGAGGAACGCTGATGGCCTACCTGTACCTGAAAGCCCTGCACCTGTTTTTTGTCGTGGCCTGGTTTGCCGGGCTGTTTTATCTGCCACGCATTTTTGTCAATCTGGCCATGGCCGGCGACATGGTGGAGCTGGCCCGGCTTAAGCTGATGGCCAGCAAGCTGTACCGCTTTATGACCCCGCTGGGCCTGATTGCGCTGGCGCTGGGCCTGGTGCTGTGGCTGGGTTACGGCGTGACTGGCGGCTGGCTGCATGCCAAGCTCACCCTGGTGGGCGGGCTGGTGGTTTATCACATTGCCTGCCGCCAGCTGTTGCAGGTGTTTTTGGCGGATGGCAATACCCGCAGCCACACCTGGTTTCGCGTGTTCAATGAGCTGCCGGTGCTGCTGCTGCTGGCCATTGTCATTCTGGTGATTGTCAAACCTTTTTAACTGCCATAGCCGGCTGTTTGCTGGTGTAGCAAGGAGTTGCCTGCATGGCAATGGAAATTGAACGCCGCTTTCTGGTCAGCGGCGACGGCTGGCGCACTGCGCCAGGCCGGGTGCTGAAGCAGGGGTTCATTGCGGTGTCGCGCGAGCGGGTGGTGCGGGTGCGCATCGACGGCGACACGGCCTGGCTGACCATCAAGGCGATGGTCACCCATACGTCGCGCCATGAATTCGAATACGCCATTCCGATGGCGGATGCCCAGACCATGCTCGACACCTTGTGTCCGGCGGTGATGGAAAAACTGCGCCGCCGGGTCACGGTGGGCAGCCATGTCTGGGAGGTGGATGAATTTTTTGGCGACAACGCGGGTCTGGTGCTGGCCGAAGTGGAGCTGGCGCAGGAGGACGAAGCGTTTGTCACGCCAGACTGGCTGGGCGAGGAAGTCACCCAGGATGGCCGTTATACCAATGCCCATTTGAGCCAGCACCCGTATGGCCGCTGGCCGGCGTGAGCCCCGATTGATTGTGTTTTTTCAGGAATCTTTTTTATGAGCCGCAACCACACCTTATTTGAACGCGCCCGCCAGACCATTCCCGGTGGGGTTAACTCGCCGGTGCGCGCCTTTGGCAGCGTGGGCGGCACGCCGCTGTTTTTTCAGCGCGGCAACGGTGCCTATCTGTGGGATGCCGACAACACCCAGTACATCGACTATGTGGGTTCGTGGGGCCCGGCCATTGTCGGCCATGCCCACCCGGAGGTGATTGCAGCGGTGCAGGCGGCGGCTGTCAATGGCCTGTCGTTTGGCGCGCCCACCGAAGCGGAAATCCTGATTGCCGAAGAAATCGTCAAGCTGGTGCCGTCGATTGAATCGGTGCGCCTGGTGTCGTCCGGCACCGAAGCCACCATGAGCGCCATTCGCCTGGCGCGTGGCTTTACTGGCCGGGACAAGATCGTCAAGTTTGAAGGCTGTTACCACGGCCATTCTGATAGCTTGCTGGTGAAGGCGGGTTCGGGCCTGCTGACCTTTGGCACGCCCAGCTCGGGTGGTGTGCCGGCGGATTTCACCCGCCACACCTTGGTGCTGGAATACAACAACGTCGAACAGCTGACGCAAACCTTTGCCGAGCTGGGCGACCAACTGGCCTGCGTGATTCTGGAGCCGTTTGCCGGCAATATGAATCTGATCCGCCCCAGCGCCGAGTTTGTTGCCGCGCTGCGCGAGCTGTGTACCCGCCACGGCACGGTGCTGATTTACGACGAAGTGATGACCGGCTTCCGCGTGGCGCTGGGCGGCGCGCAGGAACTGCACGGCATCCGCCCGGACCTGACCACGCTGGGCAAGGTGGTGGGCGGTGGCATGCCGATTGGCGCGTTTGGTGGCCGTGCCGACATCATGGCCTGCATCGCCCCGCTGGGCTCGGTGTATCAGGCCGGCACGCTGTCGGGCAACCCGGTGGCGGTGGCTGCCGGGCTGACCACGCTCAAGCTGATTCAGGCTGAAGGTTTCCACGCCCGCCTGGGTGAGCGCACCCGCCAACTGATGGATGGCCTGGCCGCTGCCGCTCGCGAAGCCGGCGTGACGTGCAGCACCGACAGTGTCGGCGGCATGTTTGGGCTGTATTTCACCGCTGAGGTGCCGCGCAGCTACGCCGAGGTGATGCAGGCTAACCGCGAGCAGTTCAACCGCTTCTTCCACGCCATGCTGGCCGAAGGTGTGTATCTGGCCCCGTCGGCGTTCGAGGCCGGGTTTGTCTCTGCCGCGCACAGCGAAGCCGATATCGACGCCACCGTGGCCGCAGCGCGCCGCGCGTTTGCCAAGCTGGCCTGATTGCCCGCTGGTGTCTCCATGCCGGGTGCGTTGTGCCAGATGGGCGACGCACCCGGTGTTTTTATGGGGGCTTATGGATAGGCTACGGCTCGCGCCGACGAAACGCCCACGCCCCGGCCAGCACGGTGAAGGTGGCCACCATCAGCACCAGTATCCAGAAGCCGTGGGCATTGTCCGCCAGCGGAATGCCGCCCACGTTCATGCCAAACAGGCCGGCCACCATATTGATGGGCAGCGCCAGCACGGTGACCAGGGTGAGCATAAACAAGGTGCGGTTGCCCTGTTCGTTTAACTGGGCGGCCAGTTCTTCCTGCAGCAGCTTCAGCCGTTCAACCAGGGCGCTCAGATCGCTGAGCACCACGGCAAATTCTTCGGTGGACTGGCGCAGGCCTTGTACCGCGTCGTGGTCCAGCCAGGCGGGCGGGCGGTTGAGCAGGCGAAACAGCGCGGCAGGCTCAGGGGCCAGCAAGCGTTGCAGGCGCACCAGCACCCGGCGCATGCTGGCCAGGTCGGCGCGGCTGTGGCGCAGGCGCTGGGCGAGCAGGCGGTCTTCGATGCCATCCACGCTTTGCGAGGTTTCCCGCACAATCTGCATCAGCACATCGGCCTGGCCACGCAGCAGATGCACCAGCAGATCCACTGGCGAGGTAAACACTTCCCCGCGCTTGACCGCCGCCCGCACCGTGTCCACCGAGCGCAAGGGTTTCAGCCGAGCGGTAATCAGGGTGTGCGGGTCGGCGTATACCCACAGCGACGAGACGTCCACGGTGGCGCAGCCAAAGGTAAAAATCACATCGTTGATCACCGCCAGCAGCGCGTCGCCATCCAGGTGCTCAATCCGGGTGGACGCCGGCCCTTCGCGCAGACCCTGGTAAAACGCTTCTGGCAGATTCAGGTGGGTGCGCAGCCATTTTTCGCTGCCGCTGTGCGCCAGATTCAGATGCAGCCAGATAAACCGCCCATCTCCGGCCTCTCCTTCGCCCAGACCCTCCAGCAGCTGTGCTGCCGGCATTTCAACCCCTGCCGCCGCCGGGTGAAAACGAAAGCCATAAATCAGCCCGGTCTGCTCGGTGCTGTAATGGGCCAGCTGTTCAGGGCCGCGCATGGCCACCCCCTTCGTTTGACAATGGGCCCAGCCTGCCAGAAACATATGACAAAATGATGGGCGCAGGAGGGTTTGGTGTGACTGGGCTGGCATGGACGCAACACCTCTTGCGCCCATGCCAGCCCCATGCGATGCTTGCCCATCGGCAAAGCAGGCCTGACCGGTGTATGCTGGATGCCTTGCCATTTACCAGCGCTTGTCTGCGCCCCGGATATCGTATCCTGGCGCATGGCAACTGAATCTTCCGTGGCCACAAGGAACCCGTACCATGCAGTTTGATGAAGTCAAACCCGAACACTTTTCCACCATCTCCCGTGACCCGTTTCCGCATATCCTGATCGACCGTGCGTTGATGCAGGTCGGCGGCAATGATTCTCGCGCGGCCAAGTTCCGCACCGACGCACTGGCTGCTGCCGGCTGGGCGCACAGCAATCTGGTGCCGTTTGGCCGCTACCCGGACCAGGCCGCTGCCGCATTCAACCGCCTGCGCGCCGCGCTGGAAATCACCGAGAAACCGGCGCAAGTGCTGGCCGAACTGGCCAAGCTGGGTTAAGGCGCATGACCTCCTTGCCCGGCGCGTTGGCGCTGGGCCGGGGCGTCGTGGCAGCAAGCTGTTCACAAGCTGGCAAATGATTGCTAGAATGCCTGCTTCTGTCTGACGTACTCAGACCGGCGCCGGTATAGCTCAGTTGGTAGAGCAGCGCATTCGTAATGCGAAGGTCGGGGGTTCGACTCCTCTTACCGGCACCATCGTATCCAGTCAAAACAGCGCATCACACAATCTTGTGTGATGCGCTGTTTTGCTTTGCACCGCTGTGCTTGTCCCACCTGTCCATTTTGCATGATCACGCGCATACTTCTTGCACGCACTGCCTGCCCATGCTGAAGAGACTTGATCATGTCTGATTGTTTACTGCGTTTGCCGCTGACCCGACACGGCCAATCCTATCTGTGCCAGGTGCGTTATGGGTTTTTCCGTAATGGCATGCCCTGTTACCTGCTGGAAATGTTCGATGCCCAGCACACCCTGCTGGCGGTGGTGCAGGTGCATCCGCGTGATACCGTGCATCCCCATCGCCCTGAAGAACTGGATGAACTGATCCGGCGGGTGTGCATCAGTGACTGGCTGCAGGCGTTTGATCAGTTGATGGTGCAGGCCGCGCGGGGCGAGGCGGTGTTGCCGGCATGGTTCAATCTGGGCTTTGAGCAGCTGTGAGCGTGGTGGTGGGCCAGCGGTTGCTGATTGATCTGGATGGCGTGCTGGCGGATTTTGATCTGGGCTTTGTCCGCGCCTGGCAGGCGCTGGGCGGTGAGCGCCCGCTGGTGGCCCCTGCTGCGCGCCGGCATTTTCATCTGTGTGACGATTACCCCGCTGCCTGGCGCGATGCGGTGACGGCCACCATCATGCAGCCGGGGTTTTACCGTCAGCTGCCACCCATGCCGGGGGCGCAGGCCGTGCTGGCGCAGCTGGCGCGGCAAGGCTATGCCCTGACCGTATGTACCTCGCCGGGGCCATCGCTGGCCGAGCGACAGGGCTGGCTGGACGAGCACTTTGGCCCGGCGCTGGCCACCAGCATGCTGGCGCTGGCCGACAAAACCCTGGCCGATGGCGACTGGCTGATCGACGACAATCCACACCCCTATGGCGCGCAGCCGCCGCGTTGGCGGCATGTGCTGTTTGACCAGCCGTATAATCGCCACCTACCCGGTCCCCGCGTGAGCTGGCTCAACTGGCCGACACACTGGCCGCTGATTCAGACGCTGGCCTGATTGGGCGAGTGCCCGGTTGGTGTGCAGCAAGCTGGTATTTGGCATACGGGCCTGTTTAAATACACAGTATCCGTATTGCTTGCCGCAAAGGCTTTGCCATGACCACCCTGCCCGACCCGCCGTCTCTTTCGGCCCGCGCCACCGAGCTGGAAACTGCCGCCGCTCCGCTGGTGGCGCACTGGAACGCCTCGCTGGCTGCCCATGTGCTGTATCTGGCGCTCAACCTCAAATGCATGGCTGACTCGCGTCATTTGCCCCGGCTGGCCGAAGCAGCCAAGGGGCTGGTGCATTTTTTACATCACCGGATGAACCAGGGCCACGGCACGGTGGACATACACTTTGCCGACGAGCTGCGTACCCGGCTGAGCATGATTGTCCAGTATGCCGCGCCGTCGGTGAAGGTGACGCCGATTGCCCACTCCCGCATTGGTCAGGTCAGTCTGCTGGCCCCGCAGGGCGACGATGCGCCGCTGGCGCGCCATCTGGAAAACTTTGGCATTCCGGTGCAGCGCTTCACCACCGTGTCGGGGCTGGCCGAAGCCGCCAGCCAGCAGGTGCCGGCTGCCGTGATTGTGCTGGGTGACCCACACGCCAACAATAATCATCTGTCGCATGTGCTGGCTGCGCTCAAGCACAGTGTGCTGCCAGAAAGCGTGATGCTGATTCTGTCACCGGACAGCAGTTTTGACGCGCGTCTGGCGGCAGTGCGTGCGGGCGCGCGCGGGTTTTTGCCGTGGCCCTGCCCGTTCAACGAGGTGCTGGACACGCTGACACCGCTGCTGGCCCGTGATGACCCGGTGCCGTTGCGGGTGCTGCTGGTGGAAGATATGGAGTCGCTGGCCAGTTTTTACGCCACCGTGCTGGCCGAGCGCGGCATGGATAGCCGGGTGGTGAGTAACCCGCACACCCTGCTGGATACCATCATCACTTACCGGCCTGACCTGATTCTGCTGGATATGGCGTTGCCGGATTGCACCGGGCTGGAACTGGCCGGGGTGATTCGCCAGCAGCGTTATCTGGACAATATCCCCATTCTGTTCGTCACCAGCGAGAAACAGCGTCCGCGCCATCTGGATGCCCACGATATTGGCGTGGACGGGTTTCTGGTCAAGCCGGTGCCGGCGGATGTGCTGGCGATGACGGTGATGGCGCGGGCGCGTCGCCACCGCCGGCTGGCCGGGCATATCACCACCGACAGCCTGACTGGCCTGCTGAATCATTCACAGCTGCTGTCGCAGCTGGACATGGAGCTGGCGCGCACCCTGCGCCAGCACGAGGTGCTGTCGTTTGCCCTGCTTAATATCGACCACTTCAAGGATGTTAACGATACCCACGGCCATCCATCTGGTGACCAAGTGCTGCGCACCCTGGCGCGGATTCTGCGCGAGCGGCTGCGGCGCAGCGATATTGTGGGCCGTTTGGGCGGCGATGAGTTTGGCGTGATCATGCCGGCCACGGAACCGGGCGAGGCCAAGGTGCTGCTGGAAAGCCTGATGGCGGCATTTCGCCGGGTGGCGCACAGCGCCGACACGGCCACCTTCTGGCTGGGGTTCCGCGCCGGGGTGAGCTCCACCCATGGCGGGCAGGCATCGCGCACCTTGCTGGCTCAGGCTGCCCAGGCGGTACAGCAGGCCAAGCTGGCCGGCGGCGAGCAGGTGTGGCTGGCCGACGTTGAAACGCCGCCAGTGGCAAGCGACGCCGGCTCCGTGTGACACGCCAGCACCTGGCCCCGGCTGGCGGGTTTACTCGGTTTCTGGCGCGATGGGCTCACCCGGACGCGCCACATGCAGGCGCACGTTCTTGTCCGACAAAATTGGCAGCAGTTCCACCGGCGGGTCGTCGTCGGTGAACACATCGTTCACCTCGCTGATATGGCACAGCTTCATCATCGCGTTGCGGCCAAACTTGCTGGAGTCTACTGCCAGGTAACGCTGACGGGCATTTTTCATCATCGCCTGGGCGGCGCGGACTTCGCGGTAGTCGTAGTCCATCAGCGAGCCATCCAGATCCACCCCGGAGGCGCCAACAATGGCGTAATCGACGCGGAACTGTTCAATCATGTCCAGCGTGGCTACCCCGGTGATGCCGCCATCCTTGTGTCGTACCACACCGCCCGTGATGATGATTTCAAAATCCTGGCGGCGGGTCAGCACGGTGGCGACATTGATGCAGTTGGTGACGATGCGCAGGTGCTTGTGGGTATTGCACAGCGCGCGCGCCACCGCTTCGATGGTGGTGCCAATATTCATGAACAGCGAGGCGTCGTCAGGAATATGGCTGGCCACCAGTTCGCCGATACGGGCTTTTTCGGCTTGATGCTTGACCTTGCGCACCGAGTATTCTTCGTTTTCCACACTCGGGCCAAGGGCGGCGCCACCGTGAAAGCGGCGCAGCAGGTTTTCTTCGGAAAGCTGGTTGATGTCGCGGCGAATGGTTTGCGGCGTAACATCCAGACGGCGGGCGAGTTCTTCAATCGGCATGAAGCCGTTGGCACGGATCAGCTTGAGAATTTGCTCGTGACGGGGCAGGCGATTCATGAGAAATGAGGAGGGGTTGGTCGCGAAAAGACCTTTCGGTTTTAGCACGAAAAACACGATGGGCGCAAATCAGCCCAGGCAAAACGGCGCAAAACTGCAACTTTCTTTTCAGAAATGAACCTTTTTGGCCTGTGTGCTGTGTTTTGCCCCTTCGGTGTCGTGCCGTGCGCTGTGCGCTGGCCCTCGGGTGGCTCACCCCGCCGGGAGGGCCCACCGGCCTGTGTGGCACGGGTTTTACCCCAGGGCAAAGGCCAGCCCGGCCTGCACATGCAGCGCGGCGGTGTCGTACAGCGGCAGACAGGCGTCGTCCGGGCCAAGCAGCAGGCCGATTTCAGTACAGCCCAGAATTACCGCCTCAGCGCCAGCGCCGGCCAGCTGGGTAATCACCTGCTGGTAGGTTTCACGTGAAACATCACGCACCACCCCTTGGCACAATTCGTCGAAGATAATCTGGTGAACCTGATCGCGGGCGGGAGCGTCTGGCGTGACCACCTCCAGGCCGCGTTGGCGCAGGTGCTCAATCAGGAACGGTTGTTCCATGGTGTAGCGCGTGCCCAGCAGCCCGGCACGGCGCACGCCAGCTGCCAGCAGGGCATCGGCCACCACGTCGCCGATGTGCAGCAGTGGCACCGAGACAGCGCGGGCAATGTGGTCGGCCACTTTGTGCATGGTGTTGGTGGCAATCAGGATGGCGTCGGCACCGGCATATTCCAGCCCGGCGGCCAGCTGCGCCAGATGGTCGCCTGCGGCCTGCCAGTTTCCTGCTTGCTGGTAGGCCACGATGTCGGCAAAGTCCACACTGGCCAGCAGCAGTTTGGCCGAATGTTGCCCGCCCAACTGGGCGCGCACGCCCTGGTTGAACAAGCGGTAGTACACCGTGGTGGATTCCCAGCTCATGCCGCCGAGTATGCCGAGGGTTTTCATTTGCCATCCTTGTGCTGTGAGGTGATTTGTCTACCTTAGCGCGGGCAGCAGGTGTTGCCCAGACACAGTGGGTGCAGCACTGTGCTGTTTCCCGGCCAGCACAGCACGGCCATCAGCGCTGGCTGGCGTCGGCAATCGCCAGCACCAGATAGCGCTTGGGCGTGTCTTTGCCGCGTCGGCCCCGTTTGCCGGTAAAGTCGGCCAGCGCCAGTTTCACTTCATCCAGCCGCCCTGAGCGTGGAGTTTGCACCGACAGCAGCGCCCGGCCACTGTGTACCACGCCAAGCGCCACCACGCTTTCGCCGGGCTCCAGCGGCATCAGTTGCAGGCCGCGCCCGCGCGCCATCTGCTTGAGCTCATCCAGCGCAAACGCCAGCACCCGGCTGGCCGAACTGGCCACCACCAGCTGGCTGTGCGCCGGCAGGCTGGCGGCCAGCGGCAGCGGTGGCAGTGCGGTTTCGTCGGCTTCCACGCTGAGGAAGGCCTTGCCCGCCTTCACCCGGCTGACCATGTCCTTGAGCTGGGTGGTAAAGCCATAGCCGCCAGAACTGGCCACCAGATAGCGGCTGTCGTCGGCGGCGGACAGCACCGCCACCACCTTGGCCTGCTCCTGAATCTCCACCAGCGAGGTCAGCGGCACGCCGTCGCCGCGCCCGGTGGGCACGTCGCTGCTGTCCAGCGTATAGCTGCGGCCACGGCTGTCGAGCACCACCACGGGGTGGATGGTGCGGGTTTCCACCACCTGGCCGAAGGCGTCGCCGTCCTTGAAGGTGAGCGTGCTGGTGTCCACATGGTGACCGCTGCGGGCGCGAATCCAACCGTTGCGCGACACAATCAGGCTGATGGCTTCGTCGGCCACGGTTTGCGTCAGCACCGCTTTGTCGGCGGGTTTGATTTCGCTGCGGCGGGCATCGCCATAGCGGGCGGCGTCGGCATTGATTTCATCGGTCATCAGCCCACGGCGGGCGTCGGGATTGTCGAGCAGGTGGCGCAGGCTGCCGGCTTCGCTGCGCAGGGCTTCCAGCTCTTTTTCCAGCTTGAAGCCTTCCAGCCGGGCCAACTGGCGCAGACGGATATCGAGGATGTCTTCCGCCTGAATATCCGACAGGCCAAAGCGCTGCATCAGCTCCGGCTTGGGTTCATCTGCTTCGCGAATGACGTGAATCACGTCTTCGATATGCAGGAACACCGTCATCCGGCCTTCCAGAATATGCATGCGCTGGTTGACCTTGCTCAGCCGGTGCGCCAGCCGGCGGGTCAGCGTGGCCATGCGGAAATCCAGCCATTCGCTGAGGATGGATTTCAGGTCTTTCTGCCGGGGCCGGCCATCCAGGCCAATCATCACCAGATTCATCGACACATTGCATTCCAGGCTGGTCTGCGCCAGCAGCAAGGTGATGAAGGCGTCGGGATCCTGCCGGCTGGATTTGGGCTCGAACACCAGCCGCACCGGCTGTTGCTGGTCGGATTCGTCGCGCACCCGGTCCAGCTGCGCCAGCATCAGCCCCTTGAGGTTTTGCTGTTCGGCGGACAGGGCTTTTTTGCCGGGGCGGACTTTCGGGTTGGTCAGTTCTTCGATTTCGGCCAGCACTTTTTGTGACGATGTGCCTGGCGGCAGCTCGTTGACCACCACCCGCCACTGGTTGCGCGCCAGCCGTTCGATGGTCCAGCGTGCCCGCACCCGCACACTGCCGCGCCCGCTATGGTAGGCCTGGCGAATGTCGGCTGCCGGGGTGATGATGCGCCCGCCGCCGGGAAAGTCCGGTCCGGGAATCAGCGTCAGCAGTTGGTCCAGGCTCAGGTCTGGCTGATGCAGCAAGGCCACTGCCGCACTGGCCACTTCACGCAGATTGTGCGGCGGGATTTCCGTGGCCAGGCCCACGGCAATGCCGGAGGCACCATTGAGCAGCACCATGGGCAGACGCGCCGGCAACAACTGTGGCTCTTCAAAAGCACCGTCGTAGTTGGGAATGAATTCCACCGTGCCTTGGTCCAGCTCGCTGAGCAGCAGTTCGGCAATTGGCGTCAGCCGTGCTTCGGTGTAACGCATGGCGGCGGCACCGTCGCCGTCGCGGCTGCCAAAATTGCCCTGACCGTCGATCAGCGGGTAGCGCATGACAAAATCCTGGGCCAGCCGCACCATGGCCTCATAGGCCGAACTGTCGCCGTGCGGATGGTACTTGCCCAGAATTTCACCCACCACCCGCGCCGATTTCACATGCTTGGCTCCGGCGGTCAGGCCCATTTCCTTCATGGCGTACAAGATGCGTCGTTGCACCGGCTTTTGCCCGTCGGCAACCTCCGGCAGGGCCCGGCCCTTGACCACGCTCATGGCGTATTCCAGATAGGCGCGCTCGGCGTAGGCATCCAGCGCCAGGGTATCGTCGCCCCCGGTGGCTGGGGCGGATAAAGGATCGAACTGCTTGCTCATGAATTCAGGACTTCACAGGAGAACTGGCGTGCGCGCCAGAGGTAACACACAGGGGGATGCCCAGGGAGGGCCATGGCCGCGATTGTAGCGGGAGCTGGCGAGAATCACCATGTGCGTGCAGTCAGCAGCCGGGCATTGCCTGAGTCACCCACCTTGGTTTGAACGGCAGTGCATGGTGTTCCACGTGGAACAGGAGGCTGCCAAATGCTACGATGCTGGGCTGAAATCATCTGATGCGGTGACAACCCCATGTCTGCTGAACTGTCCTGGCACTTGTGCCGTTTTGCCGAATTGTCTGTGGATGCGCTGTATGCCCTGTTGCGTTTGCGCGACCAGGTGTTTGTGGTCGAGCAGGATTCGGTATACGGCGATGTGGATAATCTCGATCCGCTGGCCTGGCATGTGCAGGGTCTGGCCGCCTCTGGGGCGCTGCTGGCCTACGCCAGGGTGTTGCCGCCGGGGGTGAAGGACGCGCAGGCGGTGTGTATTGGCCGGGTGGTGGTGGCTGCAGCGGCGCGCGGCCTGGGCCTGGGGTCGGTTGTGCTGGATCAGGCGCTGGCATGTGCCGCGCAACAGTGGCCAGAGGTGGCCATCATGCTGTCGGCGCAATGCGACAAGCAGGCGATGTACGCCCGACGTGGTTTTGTTGTTGAAGGGGAGCCTTACGACGATGGCGGGGTGTGGCATGTCACCATGCGTCGGGCCGGATGATTGCTGCCTGCTGCCGGTTCTGCGTATGATGGCCGATTGATCACCTTGCCTGTGTGCGGAAAGCCCGAGCCCAATCATGTCGACGGATGCTGTTGAATCTCCCACGTATTTTGTTCACCCGCTGGCGGATGTGCAAACACGCCAGATTGGCGCACATAGCAAGATCTGGCAGTTTTGCGTGGTGTTGGCCGGCGCGCGGATTGGCCGTAATTGCAATATCTGCTCGCATGGTTTTATCGAAAATCAGGTGGTGATTGGTGACGATGTCACGGTGAAAAACGGCGTGTATCTGTACGATGGCATTACCCTGGAAGACCAGGTGTTTATCGGCCCCAATGCCACTTTTACCAATGATAAAACCCCGCGCTCAAAGGTGTATCCCGAGGCATTCCCAACTACGCTGGTCAAGCGTGGCGCCTCCATCGGTGGCGGCGCAGTGATTTTGCCGGGGGTGACCATTGGGGAATACGCGATGATTGGTGCCGGGGCCGTGGTGACCCGGGACGTGCCGGCTCATGCCACGGTAGTGGGCAATCCGGCTCGCCTGCACGCTCAGGGCTGATGACTTCGGTTTATGGCCGATATGCTTCTGCGCTCAGTCCATGCCGCGCCAGCTTGTCGTACAGGGTTTTGCGCGGCGTGCGCAGCAGCTCGGCGGCCTGCGCCACCTGGCCGTGGCACTGGTGCAGCGCGGCGATGATCAGCTGTTTTTCTGCGTGATCCACCTGTTCGGCCAGCGAGGCGCTGCCCAGCGATGGGCTTGTGCTGGCGGGAGCCTCTGCCGCCAGCGCATCCGGCAAGCCAAGTGCCCAGCGTTCGGCCATGTTTTTCAGTTCGCGCACATTGCCTGGCCAATCGTAGCCGGCCCAGCGCGCCAGATCCGCCGGCGTCCAGTCGGCCAGCGGGCGCTGGTAGCGTACCGCCGCGTCGTGCAGGAACGTGGCCATCAGCAGCGGAATATCCTCACGACGTTCGCGCAGCGGCGGGATGTCCAGGCTGACCACATTCAGCCGATAAAGCAGGTCGGCACGAAACTGACCCGCGTCGGCGGCGGCTTTCAGATTCACCTTGCTGGCTGCCACCACCCGACAATCCAGCGCAATGCTGTGATTGCTGCCCAGCCGCTCCAGCTGGCGCTCCTGCAGCACGCGCAACAGCTTCACCTGCAAATTCAGCGGCATGCTTTCAATTTCATCCAGAAACAGCGTGCCACCGCTGGCGTGCTCAATCCGGCCAATCCGCCGTTTTCCGGCGCTGGTGAACGCGCCGGCTTCGTGGCCGAACAGCTCGCTTTCAAAAACGGTTTCCAGCAGCGCACCGCAATTGATGGCCACAAACGGCCCACGCCGGCCACTGGCTTCGTGGATGGCTCTGGCGACCACTTCCTTGCCGCAGCCAGTTTCACCGTTGAGCAAAATATCCACCCCGGTGGCAGCCAGCGTGCTGACCAGCTGGCGGATGCGCTGCATGGCGGGCGACTGGCCAATCATCCGCGCCACGGCACTGATGCCTACTTGCTCGCGCAGTTGGCGGTTTTCTTCAATCAGCGCGCGTTTTTCCAGCGCGCTACGGACGGCGGCAACCAGCCGTTCTGATGGAAACGGTTTTTCAATAAAATCGTGCGCGCCCTCCCGCATGGCCGCCACCGCCATGGCCACATCGCCGTGGCCGGTCATCAGCAGCACCGGCAGGTTGCGGTCCAGCTGGCGCAGCTCGCGCAGCACGGCCAGGCCATCGCGGCCTGGCAAGCGCACATCGCTGACCACCAGCGCCGGGCGTGCGCCTGCCGCCAGCGCCGCCAGCAGGGCTTCTGCATCGGCAAAGCCGCGCACCGGAATGTCGGCAATCGACAGCGCCTGTTCGCAGCCTTTGCGCACGGCGCGGTCGTCTTCAATCAAAAACACTTCAGCAGGCATCATTATGGTGGGCACGGGTGGGGAATGTCGTGTTTATCCTAGCCGGCAATGGGCTTGGGGGCTACTCTGGCCACGTTGAAATACGCGGGAGTGTTCATCATGTCGGTTGTGGGGCACGTCGAATGGTCTGCCAGGGTGTGCGGGCTGTTACGGGGCATGGCGGTATTGGGGCTGGTGCTACCCTGGGGATTTTATGTGTATGACTTCAGTCAGGGCGGCAGCTTGGCGATGTTTTGGCTGAAGGCCACGGCCAATCCGGTGGCGACGGCGATTACCCTGGATGTGTATCTGGCGGCGCTGGCGTTCAGTGTGTGGGTGCTGGCCGAGCGTCGCACGCGGCACCCGTGGCGCGTGGTGGTGGTGTGCTTTGCTGTGGGCTTGGCGTGTGCGTTGCCTTGGTATCTTGCCGGGCGGCTGGAATCGCAAGGGCGCGAAGAGGAACGTTTTGCTGTGCGCGAACCTGATTGACAAGGGTAATTCATCAGCCCAGATGCAGGCCCACTTGCAGCGGCCAGTATGGGGCGTGAGGGGGCTGGGGGCCGCGGAGTTCGCGCAGCGGTGCACCGGCCAGGCGGCGCAGTTCGCGAGCCATGTGCGATTGATCAAAAAAACCATGGTGTGCGGCCAAGTCGGCTCCCGTGCCGGGTGTGCGCAATGCCGCCAGCAGGGCGGCTTGCATGCGCTGGGTGGCTTGGTATTGCTTGGGCGTGAGCCCCAGCATGGCCTGGCTGCGTCGTTGCAGTTGGCGCAGGCTGAGCCCCAGCATGGGTGGGGTGGCGGCCAGTGGGGTGCTGGCTAAGGCTTGGATGAGTTGCTGGCAGGCATGCAGGTTGGCCTGGTGGCGTGGGGCGTGCAGGATCGGGCGTAGCGCGGAAAACAGCCGTGCCAGCCGCTCGGTGTCGTCGGGCGCTTCGGCCAGTTGTTGGTGGGTATGCCGCCAGTGGGCGGCGTCGGGCAAGGTATCCAGCGGCAGTGTGCATCCAGCCAGCCCGGTCAGGCTGCCACCCAGCAGGCAGGGCAGCGCCGCTGGGCGCAAGATCAAACCCAAGACCTGCACTGCACCCAGGTGTAGATAGGCGCGCGGTTGGGCGTGGGGCAGGATGAGCGCATTTGCCGGCAACAGCTGGCCGTCGGCTTGATGGACATCGCCCGCCAGCCGCATGGTGAGCATGCCGTCGCTGAGAGCCGGAAACTGGCTGGCGTGTAGCGCGCTATCGCCATGCAAGGCCACGCCTGCCAGTACCCAGGGGGCCAGATCCGGCGGTGGGGACATAATCAGCAACATGGGTGTCCAGCTCCGTGTGTTATTCAGCGGTGGCCAGCGGCAGGGTCAACACAAATTCTGCACCGCCGTCGGCCATATTATGTGCGCTAAGCCCACCTCCGTAGCTTTCTGCGATGGTCAGCGAAATCACCAACCCAAGGCCCAGGCCTTCGCCCACCGGCTTGGTGGTGTAAAACGGCTCGAACAAATGCTGCTGGGCATCCGCCGACAAGCCGGGGCCGTGATCGCGCACACTCAGACGCATCCATGTGCCATCGGCGTCTACGCGCACTTCCACTTGCGGCGTGGGCTGATCGTGCATCGCATCCAGGCTGTTACGCAACAGATTGACCAGCACCTGTTCCAGCCGGCCTGCTTCGGCCAGCACCTGTAATTCACCGGCTGGTTCCACGTGAAACACTGCACCCAGCTCGCGGCGACGCGGTTCGACGATCAACCGTGCATGGTCGATGGCTGCTGCCACCCGCACCGGTTGCGGTGTGGGCGCTTCTTTGCGGGCAAAGCTTTTTAGCTGGCGCACGATCTGCCCGGTGCGGGCAATCAGCTCGCTGATCATTTGCAGGTTGTCGGCCACCTCGGCATGCCGGCCACGCGCCAGCAGCGCCTGGGCGTTGTCGGCAAAGGTTTGCAGCGCCGCCAGCGGCTGGTTCAGCTCATGGCTGATGCCCGCCGACATCTGCCCCAGCGTGGCCAGCTTGCCTGCCTGCACCGCCGCATCGCGGGTTTCGCGCAAAATCGCCTTGGTGCGTTCCAGTGCGTTGATCTGCTCGGTCAGGTCGGCGGTGCGTGCGGCAATGCGGTCTTCCAGCTCGGCGTACACCCGGCGCAGCTCGTCGCGCCGCCGCTGGCGGTGGCGCAGGTGGGCGGCCAGGCCCAATACAAAGGCGCTGGCGAACACACTGGCCGCACCCACCGCCCAGGCGGCGGCACGCGCCTCGCTGGGGTCGCCCAGTTGCACCAGTTGCCAGCCTTGTCCACCGACGGGGCGGCTGTGCACCAGCCAGTCGCGCGCGGGGGCATCGGCCAGCGCCAGCCGCACGGGTGTGGCGGGGTTCAGCGGCACGGGGTGATTGGCCAGAGGGGGAATCGGCTGGCCGCCGTATTGGCGCGTGCTGGCCAGCCGCGTGGCCGTGGCGGCCAGCAGCGGCGTCAGTGTGTGGTAACGCAAGCGGCGCGCCGATGACAAAAACACCACACCGTCGCCATCGGCCAGCAGCAGGGTGTTGCCGGCACCGGCCAGTGCGCGTTCCAGCGCGTCCAGATTCAGCTTGAGCGCCACCACCCCGCGCACCTGATTGCCCTCGCGCACCGGTGCCGCCAGAAAATACCCCGGCTCGCCGGTGGTGACGCCCACCCCATAAAACCGCCCCAACCCGCCGGCCAGTGCCTCGCGAAAATACGGTCGGAACGCGTATTGGTGGCCCACAAAGCTTTGCGGCAGCCGCCAGTTGCTGGCCGCCAGCGTGCGCCCATCTGCCGCCAGCAAATACGCCACGGCCACCGCTGCGCCTTGCTGAGCCGCTTCCAGGTAGGCATTGGCCGCCGCTTGCCGCGCCAGATTGCCCGGCTCGCGCAGCAGCGCCAGCAAGGAAGGGTCCAGCGCCAAGAGGCCGGGCAGGGATTCATGCCGCGATAGTGCTGCCTCCAGCGACAGGGCCAGGCCGTCCAGCTGCTGGGCGCTGGCCTGGCGCTCGCGCGCCAGATTGGCATTCAGGGTCAGTTGATAGCCGGCCTCACCCAGCAGGATGCAGACAGCGGCAGCCAGCAGCAGCGCGGGCAGACGAGAGTTCAGGAACATGACGGGCTTTCACGGACATCTGTTGCAGCATCGGGCAGAAGCGGGCTGGGCACAAGGGTAAAAAAACGCCCTGCCCGGTTCGATGGCCGGCAGGGCGCTTCGCGTGGCTCACCAAACGCAGCGAAGCATGCTTGGCGAGACAAGTGGCCGAGTGGCATGGCAAGGCCACACCACACTGCCAGGAGCGATTTGCCGACATCACGTGTCGAGTCAGCGATGTGGTTTTGCAGAAGATCTGCACTCAGTCGAATTTCCGTTTACGTGGAAGTTCATCAAGCAAGGCCGTACCGCAGCGCGGCTGCACTTGGCATTTAAGCAATGCTTCCAAGGCAGATTGGAAGACTGGGGCCTTTATGGCCCTTTAACAAGCTGGCTTGCGGCAGTCACTGCCGCCATGTAGCTCGGGTGGAGTACCCCCATTTTGGGCAGCGGTATGTGGCCGGCAAAACCTGGGGCTTTCTCAAACCACTCATGACTGAACGGGAGCTTGACTTGGGCGTTCAAATTGAATTTGGTGCGATAAGATAAGCCACTGTCTGGGAAGCCGGCATCATTTGGGTCAAGTACGAATTCGCCAGGGTATATTTTGTCAGTTTTCTGGCTGGTCCCGTAGACAACCATGACAGCGTGGTCTGTCGGAGAGACGCCGACCACGAGCGCGGGTCTGGGTTTTGGTCCTGGCTCGCCAAGCGACTGAGGGAAGTGGCACCAAACAATGTCACCTGGCGCGGGGAGCGGGCGGAAGGTTGTGGTGTGTGTTGGCAATTAAAAAAGCCTTTCCGTGAACCTCTCCTCTGGAATGTCCGTTGCAGAGCTTGCATCACGGATGGCCCGGATTTGATCGTTGGTTAATGCGCCGTCGTCCTGCTCGTATAGCGGCAAAAATCTGTCCGCCATCTGGCGCAGGGCTAAGTGAGCCACTTCTGTTTTGCTCAGGCCGGTGAGATGCATCAGTGCCTCAATGGTTGCGCTACTGACGCCAGTTGGCGTGTCTTTCTTGCGCAAGCGCAACAGAAAACTTCCCGAGTGTTTCTCGGCTGCGAGTTCCATATAGGTGTCCTACTTACCGTGGTGGCCGGTCGGGCCATACAAGTCAAAACGCTCCTGGCGTGGTTGCGCAACCTTGCCGCACTTCTCGTACGATCTACGGTCGCGCACCTAGCGCAGGAGCGCTGCGCTGAGTGTTGTTCGCCGCGCTCAGCGGTGATTTCCGACTCACCATGCCGCTGAGCCGACTTCTTTCGTGTATATCAATAATATATCACCGAAAAGGGCTTGCTTTGCAAATCATGGGATGGCGCGCAATTGCGCAACGACCGTTAGGGTAGGTCTGCCCGCAGAACAATGCGTGCTTGGCCGCGCGCCTTGCGACGCTTGCCCCCCACAGGGGCAAGCGTCGAACTTCAGCAACACATCAAGGCTTTGCCAACCGTGCTCAATCCACCGCCGCCAGCTTCATTTCATCGTTGGCGTGGCGCTGTTGCTCCTCCATCACCAGCGCACCCAGTTCGCGCTTGAGCGTATTGAATGCCGACGACGACGGGTCACGCGGGCGCGGCATATCCACAACCTGGTCGCGTTTGACCGTGCCGGGGCGGTAGGTCATCACCACAATGCGGTCGGCCAGGTAGATCGATTCTTCAATCGAATGGGTGACAAACAGGATGGTCTTGCCCAGTTTTTCCCAGATGCGCAGCAGCTCGTCTTGCAGATTGCGCCGGGTCAGCGCATCCAGCGCGCCAAACGGCTCATCCAT
>ERZ724511.42-NODE-42-length-47810-cov-6.554832_pt1 | contig 47810 bp, 46 predicted proteins | sample MGYA00376044_ERZ724511 | MGnify/ENA primary metagenome ERZ724511 (study PRJEB28724, sample SAMN07190887) | wastewater metagenome | isolation source: effluent of sewage treatment plant in Hong Hong | place: USA: Christiansburg, Virginia | collected 2016-03-01 ...
AAACGCAAGCTCGTGGAAGTTTTGTGTCTCGCAAGCCCAGTAAATACGTTGAAATTTTACTGAGTACGCGATTCATAACCCTGAGGTCCCGAGTTCAAATCTCGGTCTCGCTACCAGAAGCCTCAAATTTTAAATTTGAGGCTTTTTTTATATCCTAATTTACCCTCTCTTTACTTTACTATTTTAACCCCTTATCAATAAAGAAGTTAAATATTTTTGTTAATTTTTATCAAAAAGAGAGCCTCAAAAATCATACAATTGATTTTCTTGTTATATTTGATAGCCTATAAAAGTATATCATAACCTAAACTTAAATACAATGAAAAAAGTAGCCGCAATTTTAGCTTTTTCATTCTTTGCTTTGTCAGTTCAAGCACAAGAAGCTCCAGCTAAAGAAAAAACAAAAAAAGAAACTTCAACAACTAAAAAAGAAGCAACAAAAACAAAGACCGAATGCAAAGCAGAAGGTAAAAAATGTTGCTCTTCTAAAAAATCAAAATAAAAAAATGCCTCAATCGAGGCATTTTTTTATTGTTTACTTAAATCTAGAACTTATTATTTTACTCTAACGCTCCATTCAAAATCCATTTCAGAAACCTGAACTCCTTTTTCATCGGTTCCAATGGATTTCATCCAAAAGGTTTGCCCCTCACCTGTCGCAATAGTTTGTTTTATTGCTTCTTCTATCAAATGTCCATCATTACAGATAAATGTAATTCTGCCTGTGGCTTTCTTGGTAAAATTCCCTTTGTTGTTAGCTACTAACATGGATATTTTTCTACCGCTTTTTTGAATTTGATACATTACCAAAGCGCCAGTAGACAACTCAGCAGCCATAGCTTGAACAGCAAAATACATAGAATTAAACGGATTTTGATTGATCCAACGGTGTTTTACACTTACTACACATTGCTTTTCGTTAATAGCTTTTACTCTTACTCCACATAAAAAAGCCGAGGGCAATTTAAAAAATAAGAATTGATTCAATTTTGATACGTTTATTTCCATTATATATTGGTTTTTGAGTAAAAGTACAAAAAAATACTATGCATACATACAAAATTACAATATCAACCCTAAACTGTACCCACATCTCCTAATAACACACTCAAAGTACTACTAATCAATAGAAAACAACTAAATAAGCAGCAACTATAAAAAAATTATTTTGTTAATATTTTGTTAATATTTACTACTATGCGATACAAGATACTTTCTTTTAGACATATATTTGCATAAGAAATTACTATATACTTTAAATCATGGAAACATCATCAGAAAAAAACATCGCAACCTTTACTCATTTGAGTACATTGAGCCAGTATATAATTCCGTTTGGAAATTATATCTTCCCTATTTTGATTTGGACTTCAAAAAAGGATCAATCAGAATTTGTAGACCATCACGGAAAACAAGCTATTAACTTTCAATTGAGTATCCTTATTTACTCACTGGTTATGGCGGCAATTGCTTTACCAATTTTAATTTTTACTGTTTTTAACAATATGACTTTTGATGAATTCTACCACAATCAAGGATTAGTGATTAGAGATTTTAATTTTGAAGACCACATTGGACTTATTACAGTTGGAATAATTGCTGCGCTTGCCTTTGTTGGATTTAAAATAGCCGAATTCTTCTTAATAATTATCGCAGCTGTGAAAACATCAAATGGAGAAAAATACCAATATCCATTCACAATTCCCTTTATAAAGTAATCAATTATAAAGTAGTATATAGTAGTCTAATCAACGCTATAAATCATCTCAACTATCACCTGTAATGGAAAGTAATCAAAAAACGAACAGTTCTAATCAAACAAAAAATCAAAACGAAAATTATGAACATTGAAAACACAAAAGCCCAGATGCGTAAAGGTGTTCTCGAGTTTTGCATCTTATCAGTTTTAAAAGAAAAAGATGCCTACACTTCTGAAATATTAGACACTTTAAAAGACGCAAAATTGTTAGTAGTAGAGGGAACCATTTATCCTTTGCTAACTCGATTAAAAAATGACGGATTACTCAACTATCGTTGGGAAGAATCAACCTCAGGACCACCAAGAAAGTATTATGGTCTAACTGAAACAGGTCAAACCTTTTTAACTGAATTAAGCGGCACTTGGAATGAATTATCCGAAGCCGTAAGTCTAATAACCAACCAAAAACAATAGTCATGAACAAAACTGTAAATATAAACCTAGGAGGAATGTTCTTCCATATTGATGAAGATGCATACCAAAAATTAACTCGATATTTTGAAGCTATCAGACGTTCTTTGTCTAAATCTTCTGGTCAAGAAGAAATCATTAAAGATATCGAAATGCGTGTTTCAGAATTATTAAATGAAAAACAAAAAAGCGAAAAACACGTAGTAGGACTGAAAGATGTAGATGAAGTAATTGCTGTTATGGGGCAACCTGAAGATTACATCATTGAAGAAGAAACAAACGCTTCAGGAAAATTTAATGATTATAGCACAAGAGCTACCAAAAAATTATACCGAGATAAAGAAAAAGGAATGATTGGTGGTGTAGCTACAGGTCTTGGACATTACTTTGGAATCGATGCGGTTTGGTTAAAAATCATGTTCTTAATCTTTGTTTTTGCTGGATTTGGTTCAGGTATATTGGCATATATCATCCTTTGGATTGTAACTCCAGAAGCCATCACCACTTCAGAAAAACTTGAAATGACTGGTGAACCCGTAACCATCTCTAATATCGAGAAAAAAGTTCGTGAAGAATTTGAAAATGTATCTGGCAAATTTAAAAATGCCGATTATGACAAAATGGGAAACCAAGTAAAATCTGGAGCCGAAAAGCTGGGAAACTCTTTAGGTGATTTTATTATGACTCTTTTCAAAGTTTTCTCTAAAGTCTTGGGTGTTATTTTAATCTTGACAGGACTTTTTACACTAGTTAGCTTATTTATTGGAGTATTTACATTAGGCTCTTCAGCATTTATAGATTTTCCTTGGCAAAATTTTATTGAAGCTGGTAACTTTGCTGATTATCCTGTTTGGAGCTTTGGATTATTGATGTTTTTTGCTATCGGAATCCCTTTCTTTTTCCTAACTATTTTAGGATTCAAATTATTATCTCCAACTATTGGATCAATTGGAAACATTGCTAAATATAGTTTGTTGGCTTTGTGGTTAATCTCTATTGCCATCTTAATCTCTATAGGAGTAAAAACAGCCACTCAAGTAGCGTATGACGGAAAAACAGTAGCTAAACAAAATATTCCTTTGAATGCAAACGACACTTTGTTCGTAAAATTCAGATATAATGATTATTACACTAAAGATATCGACGATCATACTGAATTTGAATTTGTACAAGATTCTGCGAACAACAAATTGATCTATTCTAATAATGTAAGCTTGAGAATTTTATACACCGATGAAAAAACACCTTACATTCAAATTGAAAGAACGGCTAAAGGAAAATCGTTTCAAGACGCAAAATTCAGAGCTGAAAAAATTCAATATGGTATAAAAGTAGAAGGAAATCATTTGTATTTAGACAATTATTTGTTGACCGATGTAAAAAACAAATTCCGTGATCAAGAAGTAGAATTGTATTTGTATTTACCAGAAGGCACTTTATTAAAACCAGACGCATCAGTACAAAACTATGATCGTTCAGATAATGATTTCTTCAATTTACACTATAGCTCAGATAATTACGTTTATAAAGTAACTGATTCTCAAATAAAATGTTTAAATTGCCCTGATGATGAGGACGAGTGGAATGATGTAGAAAATGATTCAACAGCTACTAATGTTACCATCAATGAAAATGGCATTTCTATTAAAAAAGATACTTTAATTAAATCCAATAAGGATATAAAAGAATTAAAAATCAATAAAGACGGAATAATCATCAAAACCGAATAGCTATGGTAAAAATAATCACTTTAGTAACAAAATTCATCATTGTTACGCTGACCGCTTTACTGTTTGCCTCTTGTAATTTGTCTGCAAATTTCAATTCCATCACCGGAAGTGGAAATGTGACCACCGAAAAGAGAATTGTAAATGGCGATTTTAAAAGTATTGAAGTAGGAAACGCTATCGACTTGGTACTAGAACAAGCCGATAAAGTTGAGATTATTGTAGAAGCCGATGATAATTTGCAAAAAGAAATCACTACCAAAGTAGAAAACGGCAAGCTTATTATAGGATGCAAATACAGTTCTTTCTTGAATATCACTTCGAAAAAAGTAATCGTTCGAGCTCCTATTATAGAAGGCATTGAGGCCAATAGTGCTTCGACTGTAAATAGCAAATCAACCCTTAAAGCTTCGGAATTTAAGATTGATGCATCGAGTGCGGCTTCTTTGGATTTGAACATAGAATCTGAAAAAATAATTTGTGATTCTGGTAGCGGAAGTAGCATTGAATTGAAAGGTAAAGCTATTAGCTTAGAAACCAATTCTTCGAGCGGAAGTTCTATTAATGCTGGCGAGTTGTTGGCAAACGATATCAAATCAAAGGCATCATCAGGAAGTATTCAATCGCTACATCCGTTGGTGAGTCTTGATGCAGAAGCGTCTAGTGGAGGAAATATCTCCTACAAGAATAAGCCGAAAAGCCTGAAAAAAAGCGAAAGCTCAGGCGGTTCGATAAGCCAAGAATAGTTTTTAGTTGATACAAAAAAAGTCCTTCTTCGTGAAGGACTTTTTTTATGACTAAAATTAAGATGAAAACCAAAATGACTATTGCTGCTCTTTAGCCCCGATCGCAGTGGAAATCCTTTGTTGCCGGGGTTCGGCAACAAAGATTATAACGGAGAGCGGGACCTTGAATACAAAAAAGCGCCTTGACTACTGCTCCCAAAAAAATTACTCTTTGGCAGCCAAATAACGCTCAGCATCCAATGCAGCCATACAACCTGTACCAGCGGCAGTAATGGCTTGGCGGTATACGTGATCGGCGGCGTCTCCTGCTACGAAAACTCCTGCCACATTTGTTTTTGAACTTCCTGGAACGTTTACGATATAACCCGTTTCGTCTAAGGTCAGGTAATCTTTGAAAATATCGGTATTAGGTTTATGACCAATAGCTACGAAAAAACCAGTTGCTGGAATGTCATACACTTCATCGGTAGTTTTGTTTTTTACTTTGATAGCCGAAACCACTTGCTCATCTCCTAAAACTTCAACGGTATCGTGGTTTAAAAGGATTTCGATGTTTTCGGTTTTGCGAACTCTTTCTTCCATAATTTTGGAAGCTCTGAATTTTTCGCTTCTAACCAACATTGTTACTTTTTTGCACAATTTAGATAAGTAGTGTGCTTCTTCGCAAGCAGAATCTCCTGCTCCAACGATTACCACTTCTTGATTTCTATAGAAAAAGCCATCACAAACGGCACAAGCTGAAACTCCTCCACCCATTTTTAAATAATGTTGTTCTGATGGTAAACCTAAATATTTTGCAGAAGCTCCTGTGGAAATAATTACGGTTTCGCAGTGCAATTCGATAGTATCGTTAATCCAAACTTTGTGAATATCACCAGAAAAATCAACTTTGGTAGCCCAACCATCGCGCACATCAGCGCCAAAACGTTGTGCTTGTTGTTGCAACTGAATCATCATTTCTGGTCCAGTTACACCGTCTACATAACCTGGAAAATTTTCAACTTCATTGGTCGTTGTCAACTGTCCACCAGGTTGCATTCCTTGGTACAAAACTGGATTCATATTGGCTCTAGCAGCATAAATAGCCGCGGTATAACCCGCAGGACCTGAACCTATAATTAGGCATTTTATTTTTTCGATAGTATTTGACATTGTGTTTTGAGTTTTTTAAAATACACGCAAAAATAGGATTTTAAAAAATAATAACTCGCTTTGAAGTATTTGTTTTGATTATGGAGTAATAAAAAAACACATTCTTACTAAGCATACTACAATAGTATTTGTTATAAAATGTTTTTTTGAAGTCGCTTATCCTAAACGTGACAAGTAGAAAATAAAAAAACCTTTCTGAAATCCAGAAAGGTTTTTTTGTCGGGGTGGCAGCGTTTATTCCGTTTAACGGAAATTCGAACCTGCGACCTTCCCGATTACCATCGGGACGCGATAACCGTTCACTACTTTTTTAAGAGTTGGATTTTGGATTTACTTTTCCAACTTTTTATTTCTTTTTCTCTTTTAATAGCTTCACTCTTTTCTGGGAACTTCTCAAAATAAAATAACTCCCAATCTTTAATTCTTCCAGTAAAACCTTTATGATTACTCAAATGACGCCTTAATCGTTCATCAATTCCCATAGTAGTGTAACCAACATAAAACTTGTCAGTTGATTTTGAAAATAATATGTAAACTGTAAATTCCATATAAGCAAAAAATCCCTTCTGAAAATCAGAAAGGATTTTGTCGGGGTGGCAGGATTCGAACCTGCGACCTTCCCGATTACCATCGGGACGCGATAACCGTTCACTACTTTTTTAAGAGTTGGATTTTGGATTTACTTTTCCAACTTTTTATTTCTTTTTCTCTTTTAATAGCTTCACTCTTTTCTGGGAACTTCTCAAAATAAAATAACTCCCAATCTTTAATTCTTCCAGTAAAACCTTTATGATTACTCAAATGACGCCTTAATCGTTCATCAATTCCCATAGTAGTGTAACCAACATAAAACTTGTCAGTTGATTTTGAAAATAATATGTAAACTGTAAATTCCATATAAGCAAAAAATCCCTTCTGAAAATCAGAAAGGATTTTGTCGGGGTGGCAGGATTCGAACCTGCGACCTCCTGCTCCCAAAGCAGGCGCGATAACCGGGCTACGCTACACCCCGTAACGCGGGTGCAAATATAGAATACTTTTTTGGCTATCACAAGTTATTTCAAAAATAAAATCATTTAATGCCTTGTGCAAAACAGTAAAATAAAATATTGGATTCAATTACAACTACTTAGACCAACTTTGAATAACAAAGGTATGTAGCAATTATTAAGATAAAAACTGGCATTGTTATTTCATTTTCATTAACTTTCAACTATTAATCGATTAAAAAACAATTATTTAAAACGAAAAAACATCATTTCATCGGCTTAATTCATTTTTTAGTTTTTTTATCTATTAGTTGTCAAAAGAAAACGGAAACCACTACCGAATCCAATCAACCAAAAGATTCCATTACTACTATAAGTTTAGAGCCTGTAGAACCAAAAACAGCTTTAAAAAAAACTGTTTCTTATAAAACGATACGTTTTGAAATAACTAAATCAGGCGACACCTTAACGATTCAACCCTCAGGTTTTGAATCAGACAACACAAAAGTTATCAAAACCATTGCAAGGAACGGTTTCAAATATTGAAGTAGACGACATAAATACTGATGGTTCTCCGGAATTAATGATTTACATTACCAGTTCAGGAAGTGGAAACTACGGAACAGCCATAGGTTTTTCTGGAAACAACAATAAATCAATGAGCGAAATCACTATTCCTAGAATAGTTGACAATCCCAAAACAAACAAAGGATATATGGGTCACGATGAATTTGCGCTTGTTGAGGGCACTTTGGTACAACGCTTTCCTACCTATAAAGAAGGTGACACCAATAGCAAACCCACTGGAGGTACTCGACAAATTCAGTACAAACTTAAAAACGGAGAAGCTTCAAAAGTTTTTGCAGTTGACAAAATCAATGAATACTAATCGAGGTATCAAATTACTTTATATTGATTGATTGATACTACTTACAAAAAAGACACTTTTTAAAAGCAAAAAATTTAATAAAAATGAAATAAAAAGAGATTATAATTAGCAATTCAACAATGGTAAGAAATGATTAACTAGGCATTAGTAAAAGTTAACAAAATAGATTTTCAATAACCATAAAAAATTGTATTTTTACCGCTCAAAATTCAAAAACAAATGGGCAAAATCATTGCGATTGCTAATCAAAAAGGAGGCGTTGGAAAAACTACAACATCCGTAAATCTTGCAGCATCATTAGGTGTTTTAGAAAAAAAAGTTTTATTAATTGATGCTGACCCTCAAGCCAATGCCACGTCAGGACTTGGAATTGACGTTGAGTCAGTTGAAATTGGCACCTACCAAATTTTAGAACACAGTCATACGCCACACGAAGCTTTACTTAAATGTACCGCTCCAAACGTAGACGTGATTCCTTCCCATATCGACCTTGTGGCTATCGAAATCGAATTGGTCGACAAAGAAAACCGTGAGTACATGCTCAAAAAATCATTGGACAGCATCAAAGATGAATATGATTACATATTGATTGATTGTGCGCCATCTTTAGGTTTATTAACTCTGAATGCACTTACTGCAGCTGATTCTGTAATTATTCCGATTCAGTGCGAATATTTTGCACTCGAAGGATTAGGCAAATTATTGAACACTGTAAAAAGTATTCAAAAAATTCACAACCCAGATTTAGACATCGAGGGATTATTACTAACTATGTATGATTCTAGACTACGATTATCTAATCAAGTTTTAGAAGAAGTACAAAAGCATTTCAACGATATGGTTTTTGAAACTGTAATCCAACGAAATGTGAAACTAAGTGAAGCTCCTAGTTTTGGTGAAAGCATCATCAATTATGACGCAACTAGTAAAGGAGCGGTTAACTATATTCACTTAGCTCAAGAAATAATAAAGAAAAATAGCAAATAGGTTTTATGACAAAAGCAGTAAAAAAACAAGCACTCGGTAGAGGATTATCCGCATTATTAAAAGACCCTGAAAACGATATTAAATCGGTTGAGGACAAAAATGCAGACAAAGTTGTTGGTAATATTATTGAGCTTGAAATTGATGCTATTGAAATTAATCCATTTCAACCTAGGACTAATTTCAATGAAGAATCACTGCGTGAATTAGCCACTTCCATTAAAGAATTAGGTGTGATTCAACCTATCACAGTTCGTAAATTAGATTTTAATAAATACCAATTAATTTCTGGAGAACGTCGTTTGCGTGCTTCTGTTTTAGTAGGACTTACCACAGTACCTGCTTACATTCGTATTGCAAATGATAATGAATCATTGGTTATGGCTTTGGTGGAAAATATTCAACGTCATGACTTAGACCCAATTGAGATTGCCCTTTCCTACCAACGTTTAATGGATGAAATCCAACTGACTCAAGAACAAATGAGTGAAAGAGTGGGTAAAAAACGTTCTACCATTGCCAACTATTTGCGTCTTTTAAAACTAGACCCAATTATTCAAACTGGAATTAGAGACGGTTTCATCAGTATGGGACACGGTCGTGCAATCATCAATGTTGAGGATTTAGACGTACAAGCCCAGATGTATCAGAAAATTGTTAGCCAGAATCTATCTGTGCGTGAAACTGAAACTTTGGTAAAAAACTATCACGAAAGTTTGTTACCAAAATCAAATACGCCTTCAAAATCTGCTGCTTTCGAAATTGATGATGAGCAACAGCACAGTTTTAATTCTTATTTTGGAACCAAAGTTGATTTGAAAGTAGACCCTAAAGGAAAAGGGAAAATAACAATTCCATTTCACTCTCAAGAAGATTTAAACAGAATTATCAAATTAATCAAAGGGTAGTGACTAAATTCCTTACCATATGCATCCTCGCTTTTATGCTCGGAAATGGTTTTGTTTTTGCACAAGATAAAAAAACGGAAGTTTTAGTTGCAAAAGACACTGTCCAATCCAATGATATTGACCCACTAACACCTGCAAAAGCTGCTTTTTACTCTGCTATTTTGCCAGGTTTAGGTCAAGCCTACAACAAAAAGTATTGGAAAATTCCACTAGTTTATGCTGGAATAGGCACTAGCTTGTATTTTTATATTGACAATAACAGAAAATACAATCAATACCGAGATGCTTACAAAAGAAGATTAGAAGGTTACACTGATGACAAATTTTCTTATTTAGACAATAGCCGACTCATTGCTGGGCAAAAATTTTACCAACGCAACAGAGATTTATCGGCATTAGTAACCGTTGGTTTTTATGTGCTAAATATTATTGACGCCAATGTAGATGCGGCTTTAATTCAGTTTAATGTAAATGAAAATCTTTCTTTAAAACCTGAAATTTACCCAAACGATGTAACGTTTCGTCCCAACGTTGGACTAACTTTCAATTATACTTTTTAAGAAGAACTTATTTTAAATCAAAAAAAATGAAGATTGCGCTTTTAGGATACGGAAAAATGGGCCAAGTAATTGAAAGAATTGCACTTGAAAGAGGCCACGAAATTGTTTTGAAAAAAGACGAATTCAACACTTACGAAGGACTAGAAAAAGCCGATGTTGCCATAGATTTCAGTGTCCCAGCAGCAGCAGTTTCGAATATTTCGGCTAGTTTTAACAACAATGTCCCTGTCGTTTCGGGTACTACTGGTTGGTTAGAACACTATGACGAAATGATTGCCTTATGTGAAGAAAAAAACGGTGGTTTTATTTCTAGCTCTAACTTCAGTTTAGGGGTAAATCTATTTTTTGAATTGAATTCCTATTTATCGAAAATAATGGCTCCTTATGATTCTTACAAAGTTTCAATGGAGGAAATTCACCATATTCATAAGTTAGACGCACCAAGTGGCACAGCTATTACCCTTGCCGAAGGGGTTATAGAAAACAGTAACTATTCAAAATGGACAATGGACGCTAGTCCAAAAGAAAACGAACTCCACATTGAAGCCATTAGAACAGGAGAAGTACCAGGTACACATACAGTAACCTACAACTCCCCTATCGACGCCATCGAAATTAAGCATACTGCTCACAACAGAGAAGGATTTGCCTTAGGTGCTGTTATTGCCGCAGAATGGTTGGCAGGAAAACAAGGCGTTTTCACCATGAAAGATGTTTTAAATTTTAAATAATCATAGAGCTACATTAGTTTTAAAAAATACCGAATCCTATGACACTATATTCTTGGTTTGTATTCTTTTTAGTTGTTCAAATAGTCCATTTTTTGGGGACATGGAAAATGTACGAAAGTGCAGGAAGAAAACGCTGGGAAGCTGCTATTCCTATTTACAATGCTATTGTATTGATGAAAATCATAGGAAGACCAACTTGGTGGACAATTTTATTGTTCATTCCAGTAATAAACTTAATTATGTTCCCTGTGGTTTGGGTAGAAACCTTGCGTAGTTTTGGAAGACGTTCCACAGTAGACACCATCTTGGTAATCCTAACCTTAGGTTTTTATTTGTATTACATCAATTACACACAACCTTTGAATTATATAGCTGATAGAGATACAGCACCTGACCACAAAGCAGCTGATACTGTTAGTTCATTATTGTTTGCGGTTATTGTTGCCACGATTGTTCATACTTATTTCATTCAACCATTTACCATTCCGACTTCATCTTTGGAGAAATCATTATTGGTGGGAGACTTTTTGTTTGTGAGCAAAATGAACTATGGAGCAAGGGTTCCAATGACAACTGTAGCGATGCCGATGGTTCACGACACCATTCCATTAACTAAGAAAAAATCGTATCTGAATTGGCCACAATTACCTTATATGAGATTCCCTTCTATCGAAGACATCAAACGAAATGATATCGTAGTATTCAACTGGCCAGTAGACACAGTATATAAATTTAGAGACAAATCTGGTTTGCGTGTTGACAAACCTATCGATAAAAAATCAAACTACGTAAAACGTTGTGTTGGTTTACCTGGAGATAATTTATCCATAAAAGATGGTTTAATTTATATTGATGGAAAAGAACTTATCTTACCTGAGAGAGCCAAACCTCAATATTCATACAAATTGGCGTTGGATGGTAAAACACCTATTGATTTTGAAACTTTGTTCAAAGAACTAGACATTACAGACCCTGCTGGCTTTTTGGATGACCAAAAAAGAGATACTTTATTTATTAGTGCTTTGACTGCAGCCGGTGCTGAACGATTTAAGCAAGTACCAGGTATTACTTCGGTGACTAGAATAATTTCAAAAGGAGCAGAGAAAAGTGTCTTTCCTCATACCAAAAACTGGAATCAAGACAACTACGGTCCAATTTATATTCCACAAAAAGGAAAAACAGTGGCTTTGAATCTGGAAACGCTTCCTTTTTACAAAAATATCATAACCGATTATGAAAATAAAAAATTAGAAGTAAACGGAACCGAAATCAGAATTGACGGTAAAGTAGCTACAAACTATACTTTTGGCCAAAATTATTATTGGATGATGGGAGACAATCGCCATAACTCTGAAGACAGTCGTTATTGGGGTTTTGTTCCTGAAAACCATATTGTGGGTAAACCCATTTTTATTTGGTTAAGCTGGGATACAAACGGAAAAGGCATCAACAAAATTCGTTGGGACCGCGTTTTCACAACGGTTAGCGGAGAAGGCCAACCACAATCTTATTTCAAGTACTTCTTGTTTGCTTTAGTTGCTTTCTTTATTGGAGAATATTTTTGGAAAAAAAGAAAAGCTAAAACTGAGATTTAACCCAATGTATAACGTTTCTTCAAAAGTCATATTTTTCCTTATCGGATAGATATGACTTTTGACTTTAAAAAAGTAGTATGAATACACTAATTCACCCCTCGTATTTCCCCTCTATCAGTCAGTTTGCGGCTATGGTGCAGTCGGAAGTGGTGACGTTTGAAGTTGAAGATAATTTTCAAAAACAGACAAATAGAAATAGAACTTACATTTATAGCCCGAATGGGATTCAAATGCTAAATATTCCTATTAAGCACGCCAACAAAGGACATCAAAAAACAAAAGACATTACCATTGAAAATGATTTTGATTGGCAAAAGCAGCACTTTAAATCTCTTGAAGCGGGTTATAGAAGCTCTCCTTTCTTTGAGTTTTTTGAAGATGATTTTATACCTTTCTTTGAAAAAAAACACCACTTTTTGATGGATTTGAATTTTGAAACCATTGCATTGGTGGAAAAATGCCTTCGATATTCGCTAGAATTCAAAAAGACAGATGAATATTTTCACGAAGTAGCAGATGACATTTTTGACGCTCGAAGCCTAGTAAATGGTAAAAAAGACCCTAATGTTTTTGAAACCTATACTCAAGTTTTTGATGACAAACACGGTTTTATCAACAATTTGAGCGTACTGGATTTGATTTTTAATGAAGGTAAATTTGCTTTGGATTATCTGAAAAATCAAAAGATTATTGTGAAATAAATTACCTATTGACGGTCCTTCAGCCCCGATTGCAGTGAAAATCCTTATGACCCGGGGTTCGGGGCATAAGATTATAACGGAAAGCGGGAACCCATACCAACAAAATTGCCTTTTGTTTCGCTCCTAAAACTACTTTTAAAAACTCAATTTGGCTATGATGGGATAATGGTCTGAGTTTTGAAATTCGGGGAAACTTTGAAAATCTTTAACTTCCATTTGATTGTCTGCAAAAATATAATCAATCCTCGCAGGGTAGTATCGAAAGGTATAGGTTTGCCCAAAGCCTTTTCCGGCTTCTTCGAAAGTGTCTCTCAATTTGCCTTTTACATTGCGATACACGTACGAGAAGGCGCTGTTGTTCAAATCGCCACAGATGATTAGCGGATAGTTGCATTCCTTTTTGTGAGCGATAAAAATTTCGGCTTGTTCTTGTTGTTGCCTGAAAGCTTTGCTAATTCGGTTGTATAATTTCTGCGATTTTTGTTGATTGATGACTTCGATATTTTCGGAAATTTCGTGAACGTCTGGCGAAATTTTTATGGATTGAAAATGGATATTATATACGCGAATAATGTCTTTTCCTCGCTTGATATCTGCAAAAATGGCATTATTGTTAGAATGAGGGAAAACAATATTGCCTTGATTAATTATAGGAAATTTTGAAAAAATGGCTTGACCGGTACGAATTTTATCGCCTTCGATAAAAATATAACGATAGGGATAGACTTTTAAATCAATATTCCCGTGGTTTGAATATTCCTGAATGCACAGAATATCAGGATTATTTTGATTGATAAAAGCCAAAATTACTTCTGGTATGTCGTCTCTATCAATCCATTTGAATACGTTGAAAAGACGAACATTGTAACTCATTATTTTAAAGTCCTTTGGAGACTCAGGGTGGACTTTTTGTGAAAACTTGTAAAATTTATTGATAAAAGTAATTCCCATCAGTAATACCAAACCTGACAGAATCATTCGCTTTTTGAATTGAATCCCCCAATAAATAAAAAACAGACCGTTAAGCACAAAAAAGACAGGCATAAAAAGTGTAAAAACAGCAAACAATGGAAACACTTTGGGCGACAAAAAAGGAAAAATGTAAGCCGTAAAGGTGAATACAGTTAGTACTATATTCAAGAAAAACATTATTTTATTGAACCAAGATAGGTTTTTCATTTTTTATTAGTTTCAGGTTGAAGATTTAGACGTACTGCATCTAAAACGACATTATTTTCCGGCTTTAAACAAAAATTCTTTTTCTTCTTTGGTCAGACAATCATACCCCGACTGACTAATTTTATCTAAAATTTCATCGATTTGTTGTTGGGTTTTGTCTTTAGTAACAATTCTAGAAGTCGTTCTTGTTGGTTCTTTTCTTGCGTAATTAACGTGTACTTTTTTGAATGGTTTTTTCTCTTTCTTTTGAAACAGGCTCACAAAAAAATCAGTTATTCCAGAAACCAATTTACTCAAATCCAAACCATTAACTAATAGTTTTATAAATAAAAAACCAAAAAAAGCACCAGCAAAGTGAGCGATGTGCCCGCCCATATTCTCTAAACGAAATTGAAGGACATCAAGCAATAAAACAAAAGCTGTTATGTACCACAACTTTACTCTACCAAAAAGAAACAATTGCACTTCCATTAGAGGTTGATAGGTTGTAGTAGCTACCAATATTGCATAAATTGCTGCCGAAGCTCCTACAATTAAAGAAGTATATTGCAAAAAATAATAAGACACTACAAACACTATCCCCGAAAAAATAGAACTTAGCACATAGAGTCCCACAAACTGCTTAGTAGTAAAAAAGGTCAAAAATAATTGACTACAAAAATGCAAGACAAGCATATTGAAAAATAAATGACCAATCCCGTCGTGAAAAAAAGCATACGATATGTACGTCCAAGGATGTCGTAAAGAAACCAAAGGGTCTGATGATAAAGCAATCCAATCAGGAAATACAAATTGACCAAACTTAAATTGGTAAAAAAGGGGTATAGAGACTAAAAAGATGCCTACATTCCAGAAAATGAATTGCAATGCAACATCTCCCAAACGGTAACGCGATTTTAAATCATCGAATATATTCATAAAGTGATGCATTAATGACTCAAATATAAACAAAGCTATAAAAAAGAACTAGCTTTTTTAATTCCAACGATTGTTATTGAATTGATTTTTTTTCCAGTACCACATCATCAAGAAACCCAACAGAGCACCTCCTAAATGCGCAAAGTGTGCAATTCCTGAAGAACCTCCAAAAATAGAACCTCCAGTTACACCAGAATATAAATCGATTAATAATAACCCTGGCACAAAGTATTTTGCTTTGATTGGAATTGGGATAAACATCAAAGCTAACTCTGCATTAGGAAACATAAAAGCAAAGGCAACCAACAGTCCGTAAATTGCTCCTGAAGCGCCAACTACTGTCCCAAAATAAGCTCCAACAAACTCATTGAACTCAGTAACTGTAAGCAATTCTTGCCATCTTGTATTTATTTTTCCTTCATTCAAAACCTGCAAAATATCAGCTTTGGTAAAACCATTTGAAATTAAAGTATTCAAGCCATTTTCAAAGAAATAGTAATTCACCCCTGTATGCAACAAAGCCGCTCCTAATCCACATGAAATGTAAAAAAACAAAAACTTTTTGCCGCCCCAAAAGTGCTCTAAGGCAGAACCAAAAGAATACAAAGCAAACATATTAAACAAGATATGCATGACATTTGGTAATGGAGCATGCATAAACATATGCGTAAAAATTTGCCAACTATGAAAATCTGGATTGTCAAAATAATACATAGACAATAAGCGATACGCGGGTTCGCCCACAATCATAGAACCAATATAAAACAGCACGTTAATAATCAACAATTGCTTAACGGTAGGTGTGATATTCATCATACAGCAAATTTTTTATCTAAATCTTCCACACGCATGGTAATGAAAGTAGGTTTATTAAAAGGAGAAATATTGGGTTCTTTACAAGCAAAAAGTCCGTTTACCACATTTTCTTGCTCTTTTTCGGTTAAGTACGTTCCTGTTTTTACTGCTAAACTTTTAGCCATTGATTTGGCTATCGTATCGCTTTGACTAAAACTATTTTCTGGAATCCCATCGTGTAAATCGGCTAATAATTGTTCAATAACCAAAGCCACTTCACTTTCAGAAATCGTAACAGGAATACCTGAAATCACCACATGGTCTGTAGCCGAAGTATCAAAAACAAAGCCTGTTGCAGTCAATGTACTTTGCAACTCCGTAATCAACGCCATTTCATCGGTTGAAAAGAATAAATTCAACGGAAACAACAACTGCTGACTAGCCGCTTGGTGCATGGTCATATTAGCAAGAAATTGCTCGTACAACACTCTTTGATGAGCGCGCTGTTGGTCGACAATTACCATTCCTGACTTTATAGGCGAAACAATATATTTTTTATGAATTTGATATGTTTTTTGAATCGCTTGTTCTACTTCATTATCCGAAAACAATGAGGAAGAAATCGCATCTGTTTCAAAAGCCATACTAGAAAATTGCTCTGATTCTGGGTCACGTTCTATCTCTGGTTCTAGCCCAACATACAAACTTTCCCAACTTGCCGTAGCTTCTGGTTTCTTATAACTTGAATAGGATTTTTGAGGTGTTGGAGCCGTTTCGGCAAAAGGGTTGAAATTCCCATTAACTTCAATCGTAGGAAAAGAACCTTCCAAATCTTTATAATGATAAGGCGTATCCAAATTGGCGTCTCTATCAAAATCCAATACAGGAGCTACATTAAATTGCCCAAGACTGTGCTTAATAGAAGCTCTTAAAATAGCATACAAAGCGTGTTCGTCGTCAAATTTAATCTCTGTTTTAGTGGGATGAATGTTGATATCAATCGTATTGGGTTCAACGGTGAGGTACAAAAAGTAACTGGGTTGTAGACCATCTTTCAAAATGCCGTCAAAAGCTGCCATCACTGCGTGGTGCAAATAGCCACTTTTTATGAATCGGTCATTGACAAAGAAAAACTGCTCTCCTCTACTCTTTTTGGCAAATTCGGGTTTGCTAACGAAACCTTGAATACTCACTATCTCGGTTTCTTCGCTAACTGGAACTAACTTTTCATTGGTTTTACCAGCAAAAATTCCAACTATACGCTGACGTAAAGTGGCGGGAGGCAAATTGAACATTTCATTTCCGTTGTGATAAAAAGTGAAATGTATTTTGGGATGCGCCATAACCACACGTTGGAACTCATCGACCACGTGACGAAATTCGACAGTATCTGATTTTAGGAAATTACGACGGGCTGGAATATTAAAAAAAAGATTTTTTACCGCAAAAGAAGTTCCTTTAGGCAAAACAGCGACTTCTTGGGAAACAAACTTGCTCCCTTCGATAATAATGTGAGTACCCAATTCGTCTTGGTCTTGCTTGGTTTTCATTTCTACGTGGGCAATCGCAGCGATAGAAGCCAAAGCTTCTCCACGAAACCCTTTGGTGTTTAATGAAAACAAATCTTCGGCCAAACGAATTTTGGAAGTAGCGTGGCGTTCAAAGCACAAACGCGCATCTGTAACGCTCATTCCAACGCCATTATCTATGACTTGTACGAGAGATTTTCCTGCATCTCTTATAATCAATTTAATATCGGTGGCTTTGGCATCTACGGCATTTTCTAACAATTCTTTGACTACAGATGCAGGTCTTTGCACTACTTCTCCAGCAGCAATTTGGTTAGCGACGTGATCTGGCAGCAATTGAATAATACTCGACATTAAAAAAAATTAGATTTAGAGATTAAGGAATTATGATTAAAAAAATCAAAAACCGAGGAGGACAAATTTAAGCAAAAACTATTGGGTTTTGCTAGCGTCGCACTCATAAAAAAAACAAAAAACCTATACTTTAAAATTCGAAGTATAGGTTGTATAAATTAAGAAATTATAACACTATTCTTCAAGTTGTAATGGCTTGTCTTCGATTTGCAAAGCACCAGCTCCTAAAAGATTTTGATGCTGAAATTGGTGCGTTAGCGTAGCTTGATGACGAATGTATGCCATTTTAATAGCAGCGATAGCGGCTTCGGTACCTTTGTTTCCGTGAATTCCTCCGCTTCTATCGATAGATTGTTGCATCGTGTTATCGGTTAGTACGCAAAAAATTACAGGAATATCGGTTTGTACGTTTAGGTCTTTGATGCCTTGGGTAACGCCTTCGCAAACAAAATCGAAATGTTTGGTCTCGCCTTGAATCACACAACCAATCACGATAACCGCATCTACGTTTTGGGTTTGTAGCATTTTTTTGGCTCCATAAATCAGCTCAAAACTTCCTGGAACATTCCAACGGATAATGTGTTGAGCTGGTACTTGATTTTCTATCAAGGCTTGGTAGGCGCCATTGAAAAGTCCTTCTGTTATGTTCTCATTCCATTCTGCAACCACAATCCCGAAACGGAAATCTTTGGCATCTGGAACTTCGTTTTTATTATAATCCGATAAATTTTTGTTTACGGTTGCCATAGTATTATTTTATTTAAATTAAACTCTTGTTCTTTTTGTTGCCTTTTAAGAATGTTGCCAAAAAAGCAAACACATTACTCCTAGCCCCGATGGGAGGGAATATCCTTTTGTATACAACTGGCAGGTGATAAAACCTGCCAGCTGTATACAAAAGATAGGAAGGACAGCGGGACAATTTTCTCTAAAAAGCCTATTGTTGCTGCTCCTAAAAAGCAGTAGTAAATATAGGCATAAAAAAAGAGGTTAGAAATGAAAGTATTCAAAAATTAATTCGAACTCCTTTGGTTTCTAACCTCAAATTATTTTGGGAAAAAGTGCTTTTTATTGCGCTAATCCTATCAATCCATCTACAACAGCTGCTTCTGGAGTTGCGTCATAATTTTCTTTGATATCTGTAAAGTATTTTAAAGCGTCTTCTTTTTTGCCTAAGCTCAAAGCAGTTTTACCCGCTTTCATCAAGAAACGTGGCGTAGTGAAATCGTTTTTGTTGGATTCAGCTGCTTTTACGTAAAAATCTAAAGCTTCTTCTTGCTTGTTGGTTTGAGCATAAGCATCTCCAATAGCTCCTTTTGCCAATGCGCTCAGGATAATGTCATCAGATTTGAATTTCTCTAAATAAGAGATAGCTTCTGCATATTTACCTGTATTTAGGTAAGCGATACCCGCATAGTAGTTGGCTAAATTTCCAGCAGAAGTTCCTGAGTATTCGTCAGCGATTTTGATAAATCCGAATTTACCTTCAGACCCGTTTAATGATAATTTGTATAAAGAATCACTAGCTACACCGTCAGTTGCTTTTTGGAAGTTTTGTTGTGCTACGAACATTTCGTTAGCAGCTTCTTCTTCTTGTGGAGTGGCGATAAATTTTTGATACGCTAAATATCCTACAGTTATCAAAGCAATACCTGCTACGATACCAATAATGATTTTTTGGTTTTTGGCAACAAAATCTTCAGTTTTTGAAGCGGTTTCGTCTAGCTTAGAGAAAACCTCAGCAGTAGCACTGTCTTTTTCATTAACTTGAACTTCTTCGATTGGTTCTTTTACTTCTTTCTCTTTTGGTGTTTTATATCCTCGTTTGCTGTAAGTAGCCATTTAAAATTAATTTAGTGAGCCGCAAAAATAAAATTTTTATTGAAACAGACGTAAAAAAAAATTGATTTTATATTAAGTTTTATCTTCTTTCTTTTTTCAATTCATAAAAACCTTAATAATATGAATAATTTTCTATAATTTGCACTCCTCAAAACTAGCACTCAAAAAAGGGTTGTTGCCAACAAACGGGAAGCTTAAAACATGTATTTAAAAAAAATTTCTTTATTCAATTATAAAAATTTTGCCGAAGCTGAATTTGAATTTGACTACAAAATCAACTGCTTTGTTGGAAAAAACGGGGTTGGAAAAACAAACGTCCTCGATGCCATATATCATTTGGCCTACGGCAAAAGTTATTTCAATCCGTTGACCATTCAAAACATCAAGCATGGCGAAGATTTTTTTGTAATTGATGCCTTGTTTGAGAAAAATGAGCGTAACGAACAAATCGTTTGTAGCATCAAAAAAGGACAGAAAAAAATCCTGAAAAGAAATGGCAAAGTCTACGACAAATTTTCGGATCATATTGGTTTCATTCCATTAGTGATTATTTCGCCTGCCGACCGCGACCTTATTATAGAAGGAAGCGAAACTCGAAGAAAATTCATGGATAGTGTGATTTCGCAACTTGACGCGACCTATTTACAGCAATTGATTCAGTATCAAAAAACAATCAGTCAGCGCAATGCTTTATTGAAGTATTTTGCCTTGAACCACGTTTTTGAAAAGGACACCTTATCTATTTACAACGAGCAATTGGATGGTTTTGCTGCCTTACTTTTCGAAAAAAGAAAAGCCTTTATTGCCGAATTTTTACCGATTTTTAATAAACATCATCAAGCCATTACTGGAAGCGCAGAACAAGTACAACTCGTTTATGAAAGTCATCTTTATGAAAATTCTCTTTTGAACTTACTAAATGAAAATTTAGCCAAAGACCGAGCGTTACAGTACACCAGCGTTGGCATCCATAAAGACGATTTGTCGTTTGAGATTGATTCGTTTCCTATCAAAAAATTTGGTTCACAAGGCCAACAAAAATCATTTTTGATTGCGCTAAAACTGGCTCAATTTGATTTTTTGAAACAACAAAGTGGCGTAAAACCCATCCTACTTTTTGATGATATTTTTGATAAGTTAGATGAATTTCGAGTCGCCAAAATTATCGAAATGGTAAAAGACGATTCGTTTGGACAACTCTTTATATCAGACACTCATCCCGAAAGAACCGAGGCCATACTTCAATCGACTTACCAAAGCTATTATGTAACTAAATTATAATTAAAACATATGAAAAACATTACAATAAAAAAAATAGGCTTACTTCTTCTTTTTGTATTAACACTTTTGGCACAGTTTTATATCTACAAAATATGGAGTTCTAACAACTATTTAAAAGACAGCATTAATCAAAACGCCTATTCTTTATTAAAACCAAATAAATCCTTGATTTTTTCAAACCTAGCTACAAAAAATTATCTTGAAGCGGGAAACCATTTTAATGAATACATAAAATATCACAAACCTATTTCTTTGAAAAAATACCAACTTTCATTGGATAGCATGTCTGTGTATTTGGATAGTTTAAACTATTTAAATAAAACTAACAAAGATTTTTCGGTGGTGATAAATAATAAAAAACAAATTGAATTAGAAGTGGTCTCTCTGAAGAATCAATTAGAAATACTCATCAATCAAAAGTATGATAACGATAAAAGTAATATCAATCTTGACTTTTCGATTGAAAAATTCAATTACGAAAAAATCTTAAGCTCAATCACTTATGACACCGTCAAAAAAGTAACCGAAACCAAGAAAAAATCCTTTTTTGGAAGAATTGGAAACGCATTAAAAGGAAAGTCCGATGTGGACAAACAAGAAGTACAATCCATTGTAAAAATGGTTTTTAATAATCAGGAAAAATCAGGCACCTTTGAAGATCAACTCCGAAATACTTTTGTACTTTCGGAGAAATACTATTTAAACAATTTTAATAAAATAAAAGCTACTTATAATTCATTAAAGAACAAAGACCAAGAATTATTACTCATAAATAAAAACATACAAAATAGAAGTCAAAAACTTATACTAGCATATTCAAAATCGGCTCAAGAAGCTAACCGAAATAAATACAGTCAAGCGATTCAAGACTATAGTAACGAAAATGCTAGGCATAAAAAAAGTATCTTTTATTTACTTATTTTAATGAGTGGCGCAACTGTGCTTTTGATTCTTTACACCATTTATACCTATATAAATGAAAGCAAATTGGAAAAAGCAAAAGCTACTGCAGAGAAAAATCTTGATTTAAAAAACCAACTCATCGGAACGTTATCACATGAAATGAGAGCTCCTTTAAACATTATTTCAAAATACTCTGAAAAAATCAAAAATCAAAACTCAAATGTCGAGTTAACAAAGGGAATTAATTCACTTTATTTCACCTCAAATTCACTACTAAATACTGTAAATCAGATTTTAGATTTCTTAAAAAACGAAAACTCTGAGCTTAAATTATACAATACTAACGTGAATTTAAAAAAAGAAATGATCCCATTATTGGATACACTACAAACCATTTCTGAAACTAAAAACATCACAATTGTTAGTAATATCAACAAGAATGTCGATACGCTTGTTTGGGCAGATAATATAAAAATTCATCAGCTTTTTTACAACACTATCATCAATGCAATAAAGTTTACCAACGAAGGAACAATAACCGTAAATGTTGATTTAAACAACCAAATAAATAACTACCAACTTGATGTCTCAATCATAGACACAGGTATAGGGATTCCTGAAGATGAATTAAAAAAAGTGTTTAATAAATTTTACCAAAGCAAAAGTCATCAAAAACAAATGAGTTATGGCGCGGGATTAGGACTCAATCTTTGCAAGAGTATTGTCGACTTATACAATGGAAATATTGATATCAAAAGTAAAATAGGAATTGGAACAGAAATTTCATTTACTCTATTTCTTGATAAACCAAACGAAAATCAAGAAACATTTGAGACAAAATTGAAAAATCAAACAAAAAACAGCACTATTAAAGCAGTAATTGTTGATGACGACCCTGTAATTATTCAAATTGTAAAAAAATTATTGACCAATATAGGCTTTGAAATTGTAACTTTTGACAGAGGACCAGAAGCAAAAGAATACCTAAAGCATAACATTGTTGACCTAATACTAACTGACATTCAGATTTTTGATTACTCCGGTATAGATTTAGCAAAAGAGATTAAAGCGTTAACAAATCAGAACAAAAACAAACCAATAATTGCTTTATCTGGAGACACTTATCTTGATTCTGTAGAGATAAATAGCTTTGGCTTTGATGAAATTCTAATAAAACCAATAAATAAAGAGGAACTTTATCAAAAACTATTTAACCAACTACAAAATAAACTTTAGTTTATTTACCTTAAAATTAAAAAAATGAAGCTCTTTTTTATAACTTTTATTTACCTAAGTATAATTCTTAGCTCGTGCCAAGCACAAACCTCAAAGAATATTCAATTATTGGAAGCCCCAGCTTTCGCTGAAAAAATAAAAAATACCCCCAATGCACAAATTCTTGACGTAAGAACACCTCAAGAATTTGCAGGCGACCATATAGAAAATGCCAAAAACATCAATTGGCTCAATGCTGATTTTGCTACAAATGCTACAACATTAGACAAAACAAAACCCGTATTTGTGTACTGCAAAGCAGGAAGTCGCAGTAATAAAGCCGCAGCAAAACTAGCAGAAATGGGATTTACCAACATTTATGATCTACAAGGTGGTATTCTAAAATGGGAAGCCGCTGGACTTTCAAAACCAAGTGACAAACTCGTTGGAATCAACAAACAACAATTTGAAGCACTTTTGAACTCAGACAAAAAAGTACTAATCAATTTCTTCGCCCCTTGGTGTGCGCCTTGCAAAAAAATGGAACCGTACATCTCAAAAATGCAAAAAGAAAATAGCGACAAAGTGGTTATTGTCCGTTTGAATGCCGATGACAACAAAACCATTATGAAAGAATTAAAAGTAGAAGAACTTCCTACCCTGCTTTTGTACGAAAACAAAAATCTAAAATGGAAAAGTAGCGGATTTGTAAGCGAAGAAGATTTGAAAAAACAAATACTATAACTTATGGTTTCGGAAAGCACGATACAATTCCTGAAAGATTTAAAAACCAACAACAACAGAGAGTGGTTTTTAGACAATAAAAAACGATACGAAGCGGTAAAAAAAGAATACTATCAAATAACCGCTGATTTCCTAGATAGTATGAAGCCTTTGGATCCAGCTTTAGAACTTTTAGAAGTAAAAAACTGTGTATTCAGAATCAATCGTGACATTCGTTTTTCAAAAGATAAATCGCCTTACAAGACACATTTGGGTATTTGGCTTTCTACTGGTGCCAAAAATACTGAAGCGGCTGGATATTATTTACAAATCGATGCCGAAAATCCTTTTGTTGGCGGCGGAATGTATTGTCCGCAACCCGAACAAATTCAGAAAATCCGAAAAGAAATCAACTTTTTTTATGACGATTTAGTAGCGATAACTAGCGACAAAGATTTCGTGTCTACTTACAAAGCACTGAATCGTGACGAAAATTCAACGTTAAAAAATCCGCCAAGAGGCTACGAAAAAGACAATCCTGCCATTGAGTTTTTAAAATTAAAAAGCTACACCGCCACAGAAAACTTCAAGCCTGAACTTTTGACGCACAAAGATTTCATTCCGTTAATGGTTCAAAAAATGATTGCTTTGCGACCATTGAACGAATTCCTCAACAGAGCTTTAGAAATAGAATAACCTGTTTGCAACAGACAAAATAATTATCCTTATGGAAATCCTCGAAAATTTTTCATTAAAAAAATACAACACTTTTGGCATTGAAGCCAAAGCCAAACAATTCGTTGCCGTTCACTCTACCGAAGAACTACAACAAGTATTAGCACAGCATCCCAACGAAAAAAAATTCATTTTAGGAGGAGGCAGCAATATGCTGTTAACCCAAGACGTTGACGCTTTGGTCATCCACATCGATTTGAAAGGAAAAAAAATAATCGATGCCAATGACGATTTTGTTTGGGTCGAAGCTCAAGCTGGCGAAAACTGGCACGAGTTCGTGCTTTGGACCATCGAGCAAGATTTTGGTGGATTAGAAAATATGTCGCTCATTCCCGGCAATGTGGGCACCACTCCTGTTCAAAACATTGGGGCTTATGGCACCGAAATCAAAGACACTTTTGTTTCGTGCCACGCGATGCACATAGCCACTCAAGAAATCAAAAAATTCACCAATGCCGATTGCCATTTTGGATACCGCGAAAGCATTTTCAAAAACGAAGTAAAAGACCAATTCGTAATTACTAGCGTGATTTTCAAATTAACCAAAAGAAATCACCACATCAACACCTCTTACGGCGATATTACCGGAGAATTAGCCAAAAACGGCATTACACAACCCACGCTAAAAGACGTGAGCAACGCCGTAATTGCCATCCGACAAAGCAAATTACCAGACCCAAAAGAGCTTGGCAACAGCGGTAGCTTCTTCAAAAACCCAATACTTCCAAAAGCCGATTTCGAAAGCATTCATAAAAAATTCCCCGAAATGCGCTTTTTTGAGGTCTCTCCTACCGAGGTCAAAGTACCTGCAGGTTGGCTAATCGAGCAAGCGGGCTTCAAAGGCAAACGCTTTGGTGACGCCGGAATTCACAAAAATCAGGCGCTGGTGCTTGTCAATTATGGCAACGCGACGGGGCAAGAAATCGTAGCGGTCTCCAAAAACATCCAAGAAACTATTTTCAACACTTTTGGCATCCACATCGAGGCCGAAGTGAATATCATTTAGGAGCGAAACAATAGGCTTTTCAGGAAACAAAGTTCCCGCTTTCCGCTATAATCTTTTGTGCCGAACCCCGGCACAAAAGGATTTCCGCTGCAATCGGGGCTAGCGAGCCACAAAAGGCATTTTTGTAAACATTCAAAAATCTCAAAAAAATGTACACACCCGCTATTTACCAACTAGAAAATCCCGATACTATTCGCGCCTTTCTAAAAGAAAATGCTTTTGGAATATTAATCAATCAAACCAACGGAAAATTGTGGGCCACCCACATCCCAATGGAATTGGATTACAATAGCGAGGGTAAAGAAATTTTGCACGGTCATCTCTCCAAAGAAAATCCACAAGGCATCGCTTTTGAAGACAATACCGAAGTTTTGGCTGTTTTTACGGGTCCACACGCTTACATTTCGTCTTCTTGGTACGACCACGAAAACGTACCCACTTGGAATTACACCGCCGTTCACGTATACGGAAAAGTGAAAATCATCCACGGAGAAGCGGTAATCGATTCTCTAACAAAATTGGTAGACAAATACGAACAAGCCTCAGCCTGTCCAGTAAAAGTTAGCGAGTTGTCCAAAGCTACGATGCGACAAGCCAAGGGCGTAATTGGTTTTGAAATCGAAATCACTCAAATCGAAGCCACTCAAAAAATGTCACAAAATCGCGACGACCACAATTACAAAAACATAATTCAAGAGCTAGAAAAAACGCAATCTTCTTCAGCTATTGCCGTTGCAGAAGAAATGAAAAAATTAAGAAAGTAAATCACCGATTGTATGGAAAGTTTACAATTGATAATTAACTTTGCAGCCATCTTATCAGAAACCAATTAGTACAATGTTTTTATATCTACTATACTTTTTTATCGCCTTAATTGTAATACAATTTGTATACTATATCGGTATTTTTAGTAAATTTTCCTTCACAAAACCAGAAGCAATTACCCCAAAAAACATTCCTATTTCGGTAATCGTTTGTGCCAAAAATGAAGAAGAAAACGTAAAAGAATACATTCCTATTCTTGCACAACAAGACTATCCAACCTTTGAATTGGTGCTAATAGATGACGCTTCTAGCGACGAAACATTAGAAGTTTTTGAAGCCTTTGAACAACAATACCCAAACATCCGATTAGTAAAAGTAAAAAATAACGAAGCGTTTTGGGGGAATAAAAAATACGCATTGACCTTGGGGATAAAAGCCGCAAAATACGAGCATTTGCTATTCACAGATGCAGATTGCTTCCCGCTTACCAAAGACTGGATTACCAATATGGCCGCTCATTTTGACCGTGACAAAAAAATAGTCTTGGGCTACGGAGGCTATACCAAAGTCGCCAATTCTTTTTTAAACAAAATCATACGCTACGAAACGGTGCTAACTGCTATACAATATTTTTCTTGGGCAAAATCAGGTCGCCCTTATATGGGCGTTGGACGAAATTTAGCCTACAAAAGAGAAGTATTTTTTAATGTAAACGGATTTATTGACCACATTCAAGTGCGTTCTGGCGACGATGATTTATTTGTCAATCAAGCAGCAAATAAAGAAAATACAACCATTGCTTACACTCCAGAAAGCTTTACGTATTCTGAACCTAAAAAAACATTCAAAGAGTGGTTCAATCAAAAAAGAAGACACGTAGCCACGGCTGAACATTACAAATGGGGAGACCAATTCCAACTTGGTGTCTTTTATTGTTCTCAACTACTTTTCATTGTATCCGCAATTGTATTGCTAGCTTTTCAATTTGAATGGATTATCGTTGCAAGCTTAATCGCTTTCCGATATTTATTCACTTGGATTAGCTTTGGATTAGGAGCTAAAAAACTAAAAGAAAAAGACATCATCTATTGGTATCCTGTTCTTGAATTTTGGCTTATATTCACACAAATTAATATCTTTATTACCAATATTTTCTCAAAACCTGTACATTGGAAATAAATAAAAAAATTGAAAAAGCTAAAAAAGGGGACCAAATTGCCTTCACTTTCTTACTAGACCACTACTGGAATGAGGTATACGGCTTTATGCTCAAAAGAACCGAAAACGAAACCGATGCAGAAGACATCACTATCGAAACTTTCTCTAAAGCGTTCGATAAAATTAGTACTTACAATAGCGAATTTCAATTCAATACTTGGTTAATTGCCATTGCAAAAAATGTCCACATTGACTTATTGCGCAAAAAAAAATCCAATCTTTTCGTAGAAATCACCGAAGAGCAAGACAGACAAGCTCAAAATATTGCCGACACTACCCCATCAGCAGAAGACGAATTGATTACAGAGCAAAATTTATCTCGTTTATTGCAGTTTATCAAAGAGTTAAAACCGCATTATCAAGAAGTCATTCAATTGCGTTATTTTCAAGAATTAAGTTACCAAGAAATCGCTACTAAAATTGACGAACCCATTAGTAATGTAAAAATCAAACTCCTGAGAGCTAAAAAGTTACTAGCAGAAATTATCCAGCAAAAACGCTAGTTTCATTAAAAAGCAAAACTTCATCTCTTCAGTTTATTTTCAATAAAAACAAGAAATTACATTACATTTTTCACTAATAAAGTTAAATACTTGCAATTGTTTTTGTAATTTAACACAATAAGAGAATACTTGTTGACGTTGTTAAATATAAAAATACTGCTTATGATTCTATAGTTACTTAACCTCTAAAACTATACACCATGTCAAAATTAAGTATTTACGAAAGCCGCTGGATTGACCTTGTTTTTGAAGACAAAAACAAAAATTATGGAGCCTATCAATTACGACAAGAAAGTACCAAAAACACGGTATCTGCTTTTTTTCTTGGAGTTTTATTAATTACTACAATCGTCTGCATTGCTATGGTTATTAACAAGCTAAGCCCAAATACCATCGTTGCACCAGAAATTCCAGAATTTGAAATACGACCTATAGATTTAGATGACATCATTCCGGTGACACCTGAAGAGCCTGTTAAAAAAACAGCACTCCCAACGGTAAAAAATCCTGTAGAAAATGTAGTAACCACCCAAAACATGACCAATCCGCAAGTTGTAAATGCAGATGTGGCTACTCCTTACGTTCCAAAAAACAATGAATTCACACAACCGAGCACTACAACTCCAGCAAGTGGCGATGCTACAACTGGAACGGTAACCACAACAACACAAGGCACAGCTCCGGAAGTAGAATTACCCAATAATGGCATTGTTAACACCACTATGCTTGACAAATCACCAGAATTTCCTGGTGGAATGAAAAAATTCTATAGCTACGTAGGGAATAACTTTGCAAAACCAGACATCGAAGGATTAGAAACCATCCGTATATCGGTAGCTTTTGTAATCGAAAAGGACGGAAGTTTGACTGATATTCGCGTATTAAAAGACCCTGGTTACGGATTAGGACAAGAAGCCATTCGAGTTTTGAAATCTTTAAAAACCAAATGGACACCTGGAATTTTAAACGGCAAACCGATGCGCACCGCCTATACACTACCCATAGTCATCAAGGCAGAATAACTTCAAAAAGCAGAACATTTTGTTCTGCTTTTTTTATGCAAAATTCACTCAAAAACTGATGTGTTAACTTCCTTTTTTTACATATAACTTTGCCCTATCTTTGTGACTCTGAAAAAATGAAGATATGGAAACCTTAACAGATAACAACTTACCAGTAGGCAAACCAAAATGGTTAAAAGTAAAATTGCCCATTGGACAAAAATATACCGAACTACGCGGATTAGTAGATAAATACAGTTTAAATACCATTTGCACTTCAGGAAGCTGCCCAAATATGGGAGAATGCTGGGGAGAAGGAACCGCTACATTTATGATTTTAGGAAATATTTGTACTCGTTCTTGTGGTTTTTGTGGTGTAAAAACTGGAAGACCAGAAACCATTGACTGGGACGAACCTGAAAAAGTAGCACGGTCAATAAAAATAATGAACATTAAACACGCTGTAATCACCAGTGTAGACAGAGATGATGTAAAAGATGGCGGTTCTATCATTTGGAACGAAACCGTAAAAGCGATTCGTAGAATGAATCCAAACACCACACTTGAAACGCTTATCCCAGATTTTCAAGGCATAGAAAGAAACATCGACCGTATTGTTGAAGCCAATCCAGAAGTGGTTTCTCACAATGTAGAAACTGTGCGAAGACTGACTCGTGAAGTACGTATCCAAGCCAAATACGACCGTAGTCTAGAAGTGCTGCGTTATTTAAAAGAAAAAGGCATCAATAGAACCAAATCTGGAATTATGTTAGGCCTTGGAGAACAAGAAGAGGAAGTTTTTCAAACACTTAGAGATTTACGCGAAGCTAAAGTAGACGTTGTAACTATTGGTCAATACTTACAACCTAGCAAAAAACACCTTCCAGTAAAAGAATTTATCACACCAGAACAATTTGCTAAATACGAAGCCTATGCATTAGAACTTGGTTTCAGACAGGTAGAAAGCGGGCCGCTTGTTCGTTCTTCTTACAAAGCACAAAAACATATTTTATAAAAGGATTTTCAAAATACCACACACAGAATTGAAAACAAGAATTGCAATTAATGGTTTTGGACGGATTGGACGTAATTTATTCCGCCTTTTGGTCAACCATCCTACCATAGAAGTTGTCGCTATAAACGACATTGCCGATGTAGCAACAATGGCTCACTTGATAAAATACGACAGCATTCACGGAATCTTACCTGAAAAAGTAAGTCACGACACTACTGGTCTTATCATTGCCGACAAACATTACTTGTTTTTTAATGAAAAAAACATCGCCAACCTAGATTGGAAAAAACACAACATTGACTATGTCATCGAATCTACTGGTAAATACAAAACTTTCGACGAGATTAATGCACATATTTTAGCGGGTGCCAAAAAAGTAATTTTGTCTGCTCCCGCCGAAGTGGAACAAATAAAAACGGTGGTTTTAGGTGTAAACGAACACATCCTTGATGGAACCGAAACCATTATATCGAATGCTAGTTGTACCACAAACAATGCCGCACCTATGATTCAAATTATTGATGAATTGTGTGGCATTGAGCAAGCTTATATCACTACTATCCATTCCTATACAACCGACCAGAGTCTACACGACCAACCCCACAAAGACTTAAGAAGAGCTCGTGGTGCAAGTCAATCTATCGTACCCACGACAACAGGTGCAGCCAAAGCACTCACAAAAATTTTTCCTAAATTGGAAGGCAAAATTGGAGGTTGTGGCATACGTGTTCCCGTTCCGGATGGTTCTCTAACTGATATAACTTTTAATGTAAAAAGAGCTGTTTCGATTGAAGAAATCAACAAAGCTTTTAAAAATGCTTCTCAAAAAGAACTAAAAGGAATTCTGGATTATACTGAAGATCCTATCGTTTCTGTAGATATTCTGGGCAACACCCACTCTTGCCTTTTTGACGGTCAGCTAACATCTGTGATAGACAAAATGGTAAAAGTTGTGGGTTGGTATGACAACGAAATAGGCTATTCCTCTAGAATTATTGATTTGATTTTACATACAAAACAGGAATACAAATAATGATAAAACAAATAAAATACTTTTGGATTCTATTGTTGGTCAGTAGCACTATGCTATCTGCTTCTAGTACACAAATCATTGACAGTATTTCTATTTATCATAATTTATCTGAATACAATTTCAAAATTCACAATTACGAGAAAGCTCTTTATTTTGCTAATAAATCACTAAAATACAGTCAGACTACCAAAAATATTGAAGCACAAATCGAAAGAAACTTTGTGCTTGGCAAGCTGTATTTTGATTTAAAAAAATACAATGAGGCCCAAAATTATTTTGAACAAAGCTTTCAACTGAACACCAAAAACCCAGCGGATTTCAATAAATTCAAAGCCATCTATTTTGTAGGCTATTGTGCTATTGAAAAAAAAGACTGGAACAAAGCATCCCTTTCATTTGCAAAAGCGGACAATTTACCAATCACGCCCGCACTCAAAAAAAAGGTCAATTTATTGCTTTTAAGAAAGGCAAAACTATATTTCACCAACAATCAATACGATATTGCGGCTGTTAATTTCGACAGAGTTCTTTCAAATTCAGACCCTGCTACTGAAAAAAACAACATAGAAGCTGTCTATCTGTATACTGGAATTATAACACTTCAAAACAAAAAATATCCAGAAGCACTTGCTCTTTTGGAAAAAGCTTTGGCATCGAATAAAACCACAAAAAACCTAAAAAGTAAGGAAAACATCCTGCTGCAACTCAGCAAATGCTACAAAGGAATGCGCAATTTTGACCAAGCCTATTCTTACTTGGAAGAATATCATTTACTCAAAATGCATTTGGCCGAAATCATCAACGCCAAACAAAATCAAGAAAACTTCAAACAATTCAAGCGTGATGAAGCATACAAAGCCATAATAAAGAAGAACAAAGAGCAACAACAAGAAGAAGATGCCAATAAGTACTCTAAACTAATCAATATTTTAGCCATTGCCCTAATCACTATTTTGTCACTTTTGAGTTTGTCCTTGTACAAAAACAACATCATCAGAAATGAAAGCAACAAGCTCTTAAAGGAAAAAAATCAAGAATTAATCATTGCCAAAAACAATGCAGAAAAAGCGTCTAAAGCCAGAGCTGAATTCCTTTCGACTGTAAGTCACGAATTGCGAACACCTCTTAATGCCATCAACGGAATCACCCATTTGTTACTAGAGGAAAAACCAAAAAAATCGCAGTTAAATTATTTGGCATCGCTTCAATTTTCAGGGAATTACTTAGCCACTTTTATCAATGAAATTCTTGAAATCAACAAAATAGAATCCAATAAAATCGAACTAGAGAGTATCTCGTTTCACTTAAAAGAGTTATTAGAAAATATTCAAAGCTCACTAAACAAATTTGCTTTAACTAACAACAACGAATTCAATTTAGAATTTGATGACAATATACCGAATTACCTCATAGGCGACCCCACAAAACTTTCGCAAGTGTTTTTGAATTTAATCAATAATGCTTTAAAATTTACCCACGACGGAACAGTCACTATCGTAGCTAATTTGATTAAAATTAAAGACGACAAAGCCAAAATCAACTTTCAAATTATCGATACTGGAATTGGAATCCCACAGGACAAACTCGAATTAGTCTTTGAAAACTTCTCTCAAGGTTCGGTAGAAATCAACAGAAAATACGGTGGAACAGGATTAGGATTAACCATTGTAAAAAAGCTAGTCAAAGTCTTGGGTGGAAAAATAAAGCTGGTGAGTGAAGAAGGAAAAGGGTCGACTTTTTCGTTTAGCTTACCTTTTAAAATAGCAGAAAGTTTAGAAGAGGCTACAGAAAAAGTGACGAATTATGATGAGGAGCAATTCAGAAGCAAAAAAATATTATTGGTAGAAGACAACAAAATCAACCAAATGATTACCAAGAAAATGCTTGAGAATAAAGGAATTGTTTGCATCATTATAGACAATGGTGAAGATGCTGTCAAATTGATGCACAACCACGAATATGACCTGGTCTTAATGGATGTGCATTTACCAGGTATTAATGGCACCGAAGCCACCAAACAGATTCGAGAATTTGATAATACTGTACCAATTATAGCCTTGACTGCAATTTCACTAGACGAAAATAGAGAAACACTACTTTCTTACGGTATGAATGATGTGATTACCAAACCATTCATACCAGAAGAATTTTACACTATTATATCAAAATATATTGCTAATTAATAGGTCAGAATCAATTCTCTAATTAATTGTCTGACTTTAGGCTCAGCACCTTTGGCTGCTTCGAGGACTTCGTCGTGTGAAATGGTATCAATACTATCTGCATCCCCCATATCGGTTATAACGGAAACCCCAAAAGTCTCGACATCCATATGACGGGCTACGATAACCTCTGGTACAGTTGACATTCCAACACAATCAGCGCCTAGAATTTTTACCATTTTATACTCAGCTAACGTTTCAAAAGTAGGCCCTTGTAAACCTAAATATATTCCGACATGCACTTTGATGGCTAATTGCTCCGCTAAAGAAGCAGCGTGAGCAATCATTTTTCGGCTATAGGGTTCACTCATATTGACAAAACGAGGACCAAAACGTTCGTCATTTTTCCCACGTAAAGGATGCTCTGGTAAGAAATTGATATGGTCTTTCAATACTACTATTGAACCCACTTGATACTCAGAATTTACTCCTCCCGAAGCATTAGAAACAATCAATTTGGTTATGCCTAAATATTTCATCACTCGAACAGGAAAGGTCACTTCCTTCATGGAATAGCCTTCATAAAAATGGAAGCGCCCTTGCATCGCCACTACCTTTTTGTCTCCAATGGTTCCAAACACCAAGGCTCCTTTATGACCTTGCACAGTTGATACTGGAAAATTTGGGATTTCGGTATACGGCAACGTGTACACAATTTCCATTTCGTCCGTAAAACTTCCTAATCCTGAACCTAAAATCACCCCATATTCAGGTGCAAAATTGATTTTATTTTGAATAAAACTAACGGTTTCTTGAACTTGTTCCCACATAATCTAAAATGGTTTGGTCGAATTCTTTTTCATTACTGATAAAAGAACTTCGAATTGGTAAATAATACAATTCTTCGGATAGAATAGAATCTTTCAATCGAACATAATCTTTTTCGGTGGTAATAATCTTTCTACCCTTGGCTTGCTTTTGAATAGCGCTAATTTCGCTTTCGCTAAAATTGTGATGGTCTGGAAATATCAAACATTCATCATCCTCTGCTTTGAGCTGCCCAAAAAAAGATTCTGGTTTTGCAATTCCTGCCAAAAGCAATTTGGATTCATTTTCTAAATCGGCCAATTTTAGCTTGGTCTCTTTTGAGTAAACCGAATCCTCATAATCAATAAAGGTAAAATATAATTGCTGATTTTCGGCTAACTTGAGTTGGTTTTTTATCCTTATTTGTTCCGAAGTAGAAAGGTTTTTAGGGCATTTGGTTACCACCACAATCGCTGCTCTTTGGGCTCCATTCCTACTTTCTCTTAAGTTTCCTGTTGGCAATAGGTAATCATTAGCATAAATATCACCGTAAGCCGTTAATAGAATATACAACCCTGCTTTTACTTTGCGGTGTTGGTAGGCATCATCTAATAAAATAACTTCAGGAATATTCTTTTGGGACAACAATTGCTCTATACCATTTTTCCTGTCAGCGTCTACAGCTACTTGAATAGCAGGAAACTTTTGAAAAAACTGAAACGGTTCGTCTCCCAAAATTGCCGCATTGACTGATACATCAGCTAAAAGAAAACCTTCGGATTGTCTTTTGTAACCTCTGCTCAAAGTCGCCACGCGATATTTACCTGAAAGCAACCGAATCAAATATTCAATTTGAGGGGTTTTGCCCGTTCCGCCAACACTTAAGTTTCCAACCGCAATAATTGGTAATGGAAATGCATACGATTTTAAAAATCCAATATCAAATAGAAAATTTCGGATAGTCGTTATAACGCCATATACAACAGCAAAAGGGAAGAGTAGTTTTCGAAGTAATTTCATAATACGAAATTAGGACAAAATATTAAAACATCTCCAAACAACAATTAATTTATAGCAACAATACCGCTAATTTGAACTTGTTCTTCTTTCCAAATATTCTTTGTGCTTTTTAAATAAAAAATCCAACAAAGTCAATTCGTCTTTGTTTATAAAAACCTTTTTTGATTCAGGGTCTTCTTTACAAAAGGTCAAGAAATTATCTATTTCATTTTTCTGAAGACCAAGCTTCTGCTTATAAAAAGACTCGTTTAAACTAGCTTTAGCATAAGCTATAAAATCTTCCTCAGGCTGTTTTTTTCGTTTTGGGTTGTCTGGATTTTTGAAAAGACTGATTATTTTTCTTCCAATTTCCATAAAATCCATCCCGTTGGTAATGGTACCATCATAGACAAAAGGATTTTTTGGATTAGCAGCTTGTTTATCAATTCGAGCTGCAGCCGCTTGCTCATAAGTAAACTTCGGCACATTCAATTTGGTGTTTTTAACAACTACTTCATCCAATTCGATAGCTGACTTAATGAGGTTGACCTTCCATTGTTTCATCTGAAAGTACTCTGGAACAACCACCACCTTTTTAAAAACATACTCTTTCGAATAAAACGCTACAACGTCTTTGCTTTTGGCGGAAATAGCGAAAAAACCTCGACTATCGGTTTTGGTGCTTTGCTCTGTGCTCAAATTAATTACTTCGATTCCGCTAACTGCCAATGTATCGCACATCACTTTTCCTTTCAACAGATTAGTGGTTTGTGCCTTTCCAAAAGAGAAAAATAAAAGTCCAAAAACAATGGCCAGTTGCTTCATAATTACATAAAAATTAGACTACAAAAATACCCAATAATCGTTCTGTCTTTCAAAAACTATCCTAATTTACTGTTAATGAATATTTAAATTTTATTCTTCGAAGAAAAAAAGAGAACAAATAGCCCTTTAATAATTATTCAATAAAAAAAACTAAAAAGTGTATATTTGTTAGGCTTTTCAGGTACTCCCTATTGAAAACTAAATCAATCCAATACTCAAAATTCTTTTGAATGAAAATAAAACAAATCCTTGCTCTACTTGAAGAAATGGCGCCACTAGGCTATGCCGAAGATTTTGACAATGTAGGTTTATTAGTTGGTGACCAAGATGCTGAAACAACTGGCGTTTTGGTTTGTCACGACGCTTTAGAGAATGTAATCACCGAGGCAATCAATAAAAATTGCAATTTGGTTGTTTGCTTTCACCCCATCCTATTTTCGGGCATTAAAAAAATTACAGGCAAAAATTATGTTGAAAAAGCAATTCTAAAGGCGATTAAAAATGACATTGCCATTTATGCCGTTCACACCGCTTTAGACAATCACCCTGAAGGTGTAAATCAAATCTTCTGCGATGCTTTGGGTTTAACGAACACCAAAATATTAGTTCCCAAACAAAACTATATTCGCAAATTAGTTACCTACACAATACGAGAAAATGCAGATGCCGTTCGAAACGCTTTGTTTCAAGCGGGTGCAGGAAGCATTGGTAATTATGATAATTGCAGTTTTAATTCAGAAGGTACTTTCACCTATCAAGGCAACGAAAATAGCAATCCCGTAGTAGGACGAAAAGGCGTTTTATCAACAGGAACCGAAACCAAAATAGAAGTTGTTTTTGAAAAACATTTGCAATCAAAAGTTCTAAAAGCATTATTCACTACTCATATCTACGAAGAGGTAGCCTACGAAATTTATGATTTGCAAAACAATTACCAAAAGATTGGACTAGGAATGGTGGGCGAACTAGAAGAACCAATGGAAGAAACTTCCTTTTTGCATTTTGTAAAAGAAAAAATGCAAGCAGAGGGCATTCGACATTCGGCATTTTTGGGTCGTCCCATCAAAAAAGTAGCCGTTTTGGGTGGCGCTGGAAGTTTCGCTATTTCACAAGCCATACAAGCTGGAGCTGATGCTTATTTGACCGCAGATTTGAAATATCATCAGTTTTATGAAGCAGAAAATCGGATACTTTTAGCAGATATCGGACATTTTGAAAGCGAACGTTATACAAAAAATTATATTGTTGAGTATCTTCGAAAAAAAATCCTTAATTTTGCACCCGTCTCGCTACCAAGCGGAATCATTTTATCAGAAGAAAATACAAATCCAGTTAAGTACTTATAGAATATGGCTACTACGAAAGAATTAAGTGTTGAAGAAAAGTTAAGAGCAATCTACGATTTACAACTTATTGACTCAAGAATTGACGAAATTAGAAACGTAAGAGGAGAGCTTCCTTTAGAGGTGGAAGATTTAGAAGACGAAGTTGCAGGTTTGAGCACTCGTACCGAAAAATTAAAAGCAGATCTTGAGGTTATCGAAGACTTGATTAAAGTAAAGAAAAATGCCATCGATGAGCACAAAGAAGCGATTAAAAAATACACCAAACAACAAGAAACGGTTCGTAACAATCGTGAATTCAACTCTTTGACAAAAGAAGTAGAGTTTCAAGAATTAGAAATTCAATTGGCTGAAAAGCAAATCAAAGAAATGAAAGCTTCTATCGAACACAAAAAAGAAGTTATCACAAATTCTAGAGAAAAATTAGAAGCTAAAACTTCTCATTTAAAACATAAAAAATCAGAGTTAGAAGCTATTATGGCTGAAACTCAAAAAGAAGAGCAATTTTTAACTGAAAAATCTGCGGAATATCAAGCGAATATTGAACCACGTCTTTTGGCTGCTTACAACAGAATCAGAAGCAGCGTTCGTAACGGATTAGCGGTAGTTTCTATTGAAAGAGGAGCGTCTGCAGGTTCATTCTTCACTATTCCACCACAAACGCAAGTTGAAATTGCTGCAAGAAAGAAAATCATCATCGATGAGCACTCAGGAAGAATCTTAGTTGATAGTGTCCTTGCTGAGGAAGAAAGAGAAAAAATGGAACAATTATTCTCAACAATCTAAATCTAACAAGCCTCCTTTTTAGGAGGCTTTTTTGATATGAAAAAAACCGCACTTTATCTTTATATCAAATTCTTAGGTTTAGGACTAAATCTACTAAGTTTTGCGTTCCCAAAAAAAGCAACCAAAATTGCTTATGGTTTATTTAGTGAACCAAGAGCTGGGAAACTAAATAACGAACAACTTCCTGAGATTCTACAACAGGCGCAATCCGAAAAAATAAGTTATGAAGACTCTTTCTTTCAAACCTATACTTGGAAAGGGAATGACACTATAATTTTATTAGTTCACGGATGGGAAAGCAATGCCTCTCGTTGGGAAAAATTATTACCGTTCCTAAAAAAGTCTGGTAGCACCATTGTCGCTATTGACGCACCCGCCCACGGTCTCTCCAGCGGTAAAGAATTTAGTATTCCACAATATGCAGCATTCATTCATCTTGCGGTTCAGAAATTCAATCCAGATTACCTTATTGGTCATTCCATTGGAGGCCAAACGTGTTTGTATTACCAATCGATGTATCAAAACAAAGCGATAAAAAAAATGGTGATTTTAGGTACTCCAAGTGATTTTACCATTATACTTTCGAATTTTATCAAATTATTGCGACTCAATACTACCATTGCCAAAAATATCGAGAATCATTATTTAAACCATTTTAAGTTAGACATTCATCAATTCTCAAGTCAACTGTTTGCTAAAAAAGTGGATACAAAAGGTTTTATTGCGCACGATACATTAGACCCTGTGGTAAAAATTGCAGAAGCTAAAAAAATTGCTTCCACTTGGAAAGATGCCATTTTCTATGAAACGAATGGTTTGGGACACAGTATGCACGACAACCAACTGTATCATAAAGTAAGTGATTTTTTATTCGAAAAAGAAAGCTAAGAATCCTCCCAAAACACAATTTTAATTATAAAAACAAACAATTGTATTAGTATCATAAACTGCTATTCAATTTTGTATTTTTGCATTATGGAAGAAAATCTAAAACGACTCAATAAATTCATTGGCGAAACAGGATATTGTTCTCGTCGTGAAGCCGATAAACTAATCGAAGAAGGCCGAGTAACCATTAATGGTGTGGTTCCTGAAATGGGGACTAAAGTGTCACCCCAAGACGAAGTACGCATAGACGGAAAATTGATTACTGAAAAACACGAAAAATTAGTGTACCTGGCTTTCAACAAACCCGTAGGCATTGAGTGCACAACGAATCTAGAAGTTCGTAACAATATCGTAGATTACATTAATTACCCAAAGCGTATTTTTCCTATTGGCCGATTGGATAAAGCCAGTGAAGGCTTAATTTTTATGACCAATGACGGAGATATTGTGAACAAAATTTTGCGTGCTAGAAACAACCACGAGAAAGAATATACAGTTACCGTAAATAAACCCATAACCGACCGTTTCATTCAAAGAATGGGTAACGGTATTCCGATTTTGGAAACAGTAACTCGTAAATGCAAAGTAGAGCAAATCAGTAAATACACCTTCAAAATTATTTTAACACAAGGCTTAAATCGTCAAATACGAAGAATGTGCGAATATTTAGGCTATGAAGTAACTGCTTTGAAACGAATCCGAATCATTAATATCTCATTGGATATTCCAGTAGGACGCTACAGAGACCTAACAGATGCCGAAATCAAGGAACTCAATACACTAATAGAACCTTCAAGTAAAACAGAAGAAGCCAGCTTACCCAAAGCTAAAGCTGAAGCTCCCAAACGAAGAGCCGAGTTCATCAAAAAAGACGACCCTAGATTTAAGAAAAGAGGAGAATACTAAATAGAAAACCCAAGACTCTCATCTTGGGTTTTATTATTTATTTCTTAGTCTTTTATAAACTCATAATACAAAACCTTAGATAAAAAGGATTCCTTTTTTTGTTGATGAATAAAACCTTGTCTATAGGAATATTGCTCAGGAGCATTGATTTTGTTCGCTAAAAAATAGTTTTCTCTCGCTTCATCATTAAAATTCAAGCTACATAAAAAAGTAGGCTCCACTCCTTTCCCTACCGAAATATTGTAGATTGTAATTATATTTCCCCAATTGATACAAGCACACAATAGAATGGTTCCATAAAAATACCACGCCATTTTATTAAAAATATAAGCATTGGTCTTTTGACGAATAATCTTTATGAAAGTATACCCCAAACCTATAAAAGCCAAAATCAAGAAGGCATAAACGCCCAATCGTTTGTATGTCAAACCAAAAAAGGCAACATATTCTGAATTCTTGATAAACGTACTTATAATTAACACACTATTTAAAACAATCCAAATTTTGGCCAAGCGTTTAAGATTAATAGCTTTTTTATCAAAATTAAAACCACCTTTAAAGTAAAATAGTAAAACACCAACCGCCATAATCGTTGAAAAAATAACCGCATTCACTCTTTCGTGCGTGGCTTTACTCAATGAGCTACTTGCTGTTACTTCAAAAAATTGTTCGTAGTTGTAGGTGACTATAAAAACAAAAAGCATAACGTTAAGCAACAACAAAGTAATTTCACCACTTTTTCTTTCAAAATCTAAATCCAAAAAAGAAAAGGTGGGTTGATTTACCTCCTCAGCTATTACGAAGTCATTAGCTAACTTTTCATTAAGTTCATAAGACATGTCGGGAACCCAATAATTCCAAAAACTAAAGGAAATATAAAACCCAATCAAGACGATTAAAAGCAGTTCAAAAATATCCAAATCTAAAGTGTAGTCAGTAAAAAGTGCCGAAAAATGGTCGCTACCAAAAGAATATACAACAAAAAATAGCAGTAAAAACACTAGCGGAATAATCACATAAGCAATCAACTTTTTGGCAAAATCATTTTTTAATTCTCGTTTTGGCAGCCATTGTCCAAACAAAAAAGGGCGACCTAAAGAAGCAAATCCATTAACAACAATCAATGGGAATAATTGAATCAATTTTAACTCGACCAATTGCGTCCTAAATTGCAGCATAATAACAGAGAGAAAAAGCGCTAAAAAAGAAGCAAAATCGCCATACCAAGCAAACGACAAACAAGATAAGACAGAAGTAAAAACTAGCCACCAATGGGATTTGTTTGCGAACTGATTTTTAAAAAAATAAACAATCATTGCTGTCAGGAACAAACCAAAAATAGCAAGGTTTAAACCAACAGATTGATTGTAAAAAAGCAAGGTAAAAACGAAGCTTGAGGCAAAAATGAAATGGTGTTTTTTCATAATTTAAAATTTAAAAGTACTTTGCGTTTCAAAGTAATTAGACAAAAAAATAGTTATTTAGTTTTCAATAATTTTTCAAGACTTTTAAGATGTTGTTCAAAGGCAACACGTCCTTTATTCGTTACTCGATACGAAGTTTTAGGTTTCTTACCTACAAATTCTTTTTTAACTTCGATATATTCCCCCTTTTCTAAAGCACTGGAATGGCTAGCTAAATTTCCATCGGTTATATCCAATAGCGATTTCATTTCGGTAAAATCTACCCAATCGTTAACCATCAAAATAGACATAATGCCTAATCTGACGCGACTCTCGAAATCTTTATTTAGTTTATCTATAATTCCCATCGATGGTTATTTATATTTTTTGAATAATAATAAACCATAGAAAATGTGCAATATACCAAAACCGAGAATCCAAAACACCAAACCATATCCTACAAAAAATAAAGCAATACTTCCTAAAATTACCTCTGAAAATCCTAGGTATTTAATATCTGAGTAAGTATATTTCTCTGCATTTAGCAAGGCTAAACCATAAAAAATCAAGGTACTAGGCGCTACCAAAATAAACATCTGATGATAAACAAGTGCAAAACAAAAGACAGCACCGGCAATTAGAGGAATTGCTAAATTGAAAAGCATATTTTTTGTAGCTGAAGTCCAGATTGGCAAGTTTAATTTTTTACTTTTTCTAACGGTAAAAAAAATACCAAAAGCAAGTGCAAAGAACAAGATAACAAATGCTGTAAGGATTAATTCGGTAATTAAACTAGTAGAATACAACTGATGATTGTCTTCAAAATACTCGATACCATTGACTTTAAACAATTGATAAACATATACACCGCCTAGTAGAGCAGACAAACCAGCAAAAACGCCAGACAAACCGCTTAAGGAAATAAAACGGGAAGAACGCTCCATCATGGAACGGATATGCACTAAATCTTCTTGATGCTTTTCAGTCATAATAAAAGTACTTTGAAATACAAAGTTATATAAATAAATGAAATATAAAAGAAAAAGTTGCCTTTTTTAAAACCATCTTTTCTTTTTAAACAAAAACACACCAAATACAGACAAAATGATAGAAACAAGAATGACTATTGGCAAACCATAAGCATTGCCTTCGAGATTATTGGGCACGTTCATTCCATACAAACTGGCAATTACCGTAGGAATCATTAATATAATAGAAATAGAGGTCATTTGTTTCATGATGGCGTTCAAATTATTAGATATCACTGAAGCATAAGCATCCATCATTCCGGTCAAGATATCGCTATAAATGTTTGTCGTTTCTTGTGCTTGACGTAACTCAATCTCAACATCCTCTAACAATTCAGGGTCATAGGAATCTCTTTGGGATTTTAAATTTTTTATTCGGTGTAGTAAAATATCATTTCCTTTTAAAGAAGTCATAAAAAATACTAAGCATTTTTCAATTTGAAGTAGCGCTTGTAATTCCTCGTTCTTGATAGACTCTTCCAAATTGTCTTCGGCTAGCTTAATTTTTTGATTGACTTGTTTTAAATACTTTAAGTACCAAACACTCGAAGATAAAAGCAATTTCAAAACTAAGTCAAAGTTATCTTTTATGTTTTTGCCTTTACGCTGCGTGTAAACTACAAAATCCGTGAACATTTCTGTTTTATGAAAACTGATTGTCACACAAATGTCACCTTTAAAAACGATTCCAACAGGAATTGTATTGAAAGGTAATTTTACATTATTGGTATTTACTGGAATTCTAATAATAATCAAGGTCCAACCGTTCTCTATCTCAATACGGGGTCTTTCGTCAATATCTTCGATATCATTATAGAATTCTTCGGGAACTTTAAGGTCTTCTAGGAGGTATTTCTTTTCTTCTTCTGTTGGACATTCAACATTAATCCAACAATTAGGAGTCCATTCTTTTGACTCAAACAATCCGTTATTGTTTTTGTAAAACGCTTTCATTTCAAAAATCTACAGGTTAAGTTATAGCTTCTTGAAATGATTTTCAAGAGCTTTATTTTTTCAATTTTTCCGAATAATAATCGTCCATTGGGGCTACTTATTTTAAGTGTTGCAAAAGTATTGTTTAAATTCCGAATAACCCTTTGATGCCTACTATTTATGCAAATCTTAAGACAAAAAAAAGCCCAAACTTACGTTTGAGCTTTATGATTTTTATGAAAGAATATTATTTCATTCTCATTTTTCTAGCTAATAAGGTGTTTTGCAACAGCATCGCTATGGTCATTGGCCCAACACCACCAGGTACTGGAGTGATGAACGATGATTTTTTACTTACTCCATCAAAATCAACATCTCCGGTGATTACATATCCTTTTGGGTGAGAAGCGTCCTCCACTCTAGTAATTCCTACGTCGATAACAACAACGCCGTCTTTTACCATATCGGCTTTCAAATAATTTGGAACACCCAAAGCGGTGATGATTATATCTGCATTTTTAGTGAATTCTTCAATATTTTTGGTTCTACTATGCGTTAAGGTAACCGTTGAATCACCTGGGTTTCCTTTGCGGCTCATCAAGATACTCATCGGACGGCCAACGATATGACTTCTTCCAATTACAACCGTATGTTTTCCTACTGTATCAACTTTATAGCGTTCTAGCAATTGCATAATTCCAAATGGTGTCGCTGGAATAAAAGTATCCATATCTAATGCCATTTTACCGAAATTAGCTGGATGGAAACCATCTACATCTTTGTCAGGGTCAATTGCCATTAATATTTTTTGTTCATCAATATGTTTTGGCAATGGCAATTGTACGATGTAACCGTCTAAATTATCATCTTCATTCAATTCTTTTATTTTTAACAACAACTCAGCTTCGGTAATACTTTCTGGCAAACTCACCAAAGTAGATTCAAAACCAATTTGCTGACAAGAACGCACTTTACTACCAACGTAAGTTAAACTTGCACCATCTGTACCCACAATTACTGCAGCCAAATGAGGCACTTTCTCCCCATTGTCTTTCATTTGTTGGACTTCAATGGCTATCTCTTTCTTGATATCTTCTGATGTTTTTTTTCCGTCTAGTAGTTGCATTTCTATTGTATTTAAAAAAATTAAGAGTTTAAACGTTTAAAGGTTGAGTTGACTTTAAAATAAACTTATAAAAGTGTGTGTTGCTATTAAAAAATAAAGTTCAAAACTTTAAACAAAATTAAACTTTTGAACTTTATCCAATTTTATCTCATTCCGGGCATTCCAGGCATTCCTTTCATTCCGCCCATCATTTTCATCAAATTCTTTCCGCCTGGACCTTGCATCATTTTCATCATTTTGCTCATTTGGTCGAATTGCTTCATCAATTGATTGACTTGCTCCACTTTTGTACCAGAACCTTTTGCGATTCTAATCTTACGTTTGGCGTCGATTAGGGCTGGTTTGCTTCTTTCTCCAGGTGTCATAGAATGGATGATGGCTTCAATATGTTTGAACGCATCGTCTTCAATTTCGATATCTTTCATAGCTTTAGAAGCACCTGGTATCATTCCAACCAAATCCTTCATATTACCCATTTTCTTTACTTGCTGAATTTGAGTCAAGAAATCATCAAAACCAAATTCATTTTTAGCAATTTTCTTTTGTAATTTTCTTGCTTCTTCTTCGTTGAACTGCTCTTGTGCACGTTCTACCAAAGAAACAACGTCTCCCATTCCAAGGATACGTTCTGCCATACGAACAGGATAGAATACATCTATTGCATCCATTTTTTCTCCTGTTCCTACAAACTTAATTGGTTTGTTTACAACAGTCTTGATAGATAAGGCAGCTCCACCACGAGTATCACCATCTAATTTCGTCAAGATAACTCCATCAAAATTCAAACGGTCGTTGAAAGTTTTTGCTGTATTTACGGCATCTTGACCTGTCATCGAATCAACGACAAACAAGGTTTCTTGTGGCTGAATGGCTTTGTGAACGCGTTCGATTTCGTTCATCATTTCTTCATCTACAGCCAAACGACCTGCGGTATCGACGATTACCACATTGAATCCGTTGGATTTGGCGTGTTTAATCGCATTTTGTGCAATCTCTACAGGATTTTTGTTTTCTGGTTCAGAATATACCTCAACGGCTATAGAATCTCCAACAACATATAATTGTTGAATCGCTGCTGGACGATAAATATCACAAGCAACTAAAAGGACTTTTTTATTTTTTTTGGTTTGAAGATAATTGGCTAATTTTCCAGAGAAGGTAGTTTTACCAGAACCTTGCAAACCTGACATCAAAATTACGGATGGATTACCAGACAAATTGATTCCAGCAACATCGCCTCCCATTAATTCGGTTAATTCGTCTTTGACCAATTTTACCAAAAGCTGCCCTGGTTGCAAGGTCGTTAATACGTCTTGACCAATGGCTTTTTCTTTAACTTTGGCTGTAAAATCTTTGGCAATTTTAAAGTTAACATCGGCATCTAGCAACGCACGACGAACTTCTTTTAAGGTATCGGCTACATTGACTTCGGTGATTTTTCCGTGACCTTTAAGAATATGGAACGCTTTATCTAACTTATCGCTTAAATTATCGAACATAATTTTCTATTTTTTTGAGATGCAAATATACTATAAAGGTTTAGAGGCACAAAGATTTGAAGTTTAAACTTTGGAGATTTTAGACGTTTTTGGAAACAAAAAAAAGGTAATTACAAGTTCTTCTATTTTGTTTTTTTTTTTTTTTATCCAAAAAAGCTTTATGCTTACTTTTTAGCCCCGATGGGAACGGCATCCTCCTGACTTGTGACCAAACAAGGCAGGAGATATAGTGGACAGCGGGAAACCTGCCTACAAAAAAGCCTATTGCCTCCGCTCATAAAAAGTATGGTTTGCTAAAACTGGAAATAAATAAAAGGTACCAATTCGCTTGAAGCCATTGCAGCAACCAACCAAAAGGTAAGCGCAAGAATTAAGGCTTTGAAAAGCATCGGTAGCTTGTCGAAAATCGTTTTTAGTCCTTGAGTGATTTGGGCTGGAACAAAATGCAATGCGTACCCAATAGCAATCATTATAAACACGTTTTCGTAGCCTGAAATGACTATCGCCCATTGTTCCCAATTGAATTGTAATTCACCAATTGAAGTAATCATATCTAAGGCCACTGTAAAATCTTTGGCTCTAAAAAATATCCAACAGAAAACTACAAAATGAAAGGTAACTAATACAGAGATAACTGTAGTAATGGCTTTCCAAAACGTGAATTTAGAATCTTTGGAAGTAGGAAAATAATCCGAAAACAATTTATTAACCGCCAAAGCAATGCCGTGTAAAGCACCCCAAATAATAAATTTCAAACTTGCGCCGTGCCAAAAGCCACCCAGTAACATCGTAGTCATTAAGTTCACATTGGTAAACATCGTTCTTTTCTTGTCTTTGGCTAATAAGAATGTCAAACAGAAAACCAACAGTGAAGCAATAGCTATCACCAAAGGAATTGGACTCACGGGATAATACCAAGTCGCCCAAGCTATTAATCCTGCGAAGAATAACGAAGGAAATAAAAACCCTCCAAAACTACCGCGACGGTTCCCTCCTACTGAAATGTACAAGTAATCACGCAACCAAGTTGATAATGAAATGTGCCATCTTCGCCAAAACTCGGTGATAGAAGCCGATTGATAAGGCGTTCTAAAATTGACCGATAAACGGAAACCCATCAACAAAGCAATCCCGATAGCCATATCGGAATAGCCTGAAAAGTCACAATAAATCTGAATCGTGTAGCCATACGATGCCATAAGGTTTTCGAAGGCGGTATAACTTTTGGGCGCATCGAATACACGGTCCACAAAGTTCAAAGAAATATAATCGGATATGACTGTTTTCTTAATCAAACCCCCAATAATCAAGAAGATTGCTGAGTCAAAATCGGCACGAGACAATTGAATCTTACTATAAATTTGAGGAATAAACTCCGAAGCTCGAACGATTGGCCCCGCCACCAACTGTGGAAAGAAGGAAACGAAAAACATATAATCCAACATATTCTTTGTTGGTTCTAATTCTCGTCTATAAATATCGATAATATAACTCATCGATTGAAAGGTATAAAACGAAATTCCGACAGGCAAAATCACATCGATAAAATGAATCTGACCTTCGAATAGCTGATTGTAGTTGTCGATTAAGAAATTCGAATATTTAAAATACCCTAAAAATGACAAATTAAAAATGACACTAAGTATCAAAAAGAATTTACGATAGCCTTCTTTGGTTTCTTCATACAGAAATTTAGCCAACGTATAATCGACCAAACCAGAAAACAACAACAGACAAAAATAGATTCCGCTGGATTTATAATAAAAGAACAAAGAGAAGGCAAAAACATAAATGTGTCGGTAGACTCTAGTTTTGGCTTTGGTCGTAAGAATGTAAATGGGGTAGAACAATAAAAAAAGTCCTAGGAAAAAAGCAGTATTAAAAAGAATTGGCTCTTTTGGATTGAAGGTAAGCCATTCATTCACTTGAGCTGCGTCT
>ERZ724511.46-NODE-46-length-44736-cov-57.386674_pt1 | contig 44736 bp, 58 predicted proteins | sample MGYA00376044_ERZ724511 | MGnify/ENA primary metagenome ERZ724511 (study PRJEB28724, sample SAMN07190887) | wastewater metagenome | isolation source: effluent of sewage treatment plant in Hong Hong | place: USA: Christiansburg, Virginia | collected 2016-03-01 ...
AACGTTGGCTAGTTTGTTTCTTAGTTACTGGTACTGATTTCGGGACTCATTATAGACTCTAGACCGATTCTTCTTAAATGAAGTGGATTGTTTACTCTTATAGAAACGTTAGATGTATCTACTAAAAACTCTTTATTTGTCTTATTGTTTTTTAATACTAAATGATTTAGTGGGTTCTTATTTACATCCATGGTGCCAATTATTTTATGGTTAACTAACTCCTCTGGTTTTAATGGTATACCGTATTTAAGTGCATATTCTGTGCGGCAATATAGATATGCGTATTCTGTTCTAAGAAATCTATTTTCAAGATTCAGGTTATTTATAGGATTTACGGATAAAATTATATCCGTATTATCAGTTGGCCAATTTGTAATGTTTATTGTAAAGTCCATATTTAATTGAGTATTTGGATGCAACTTAATAAATTCATCTAACACAGGACAAATGAGCTCATATGATATTGCGGCTGACATACTAACATTCAGAACCCCAGAACTTTTATTTTCTTTGCTATTTTTATTATATGTATTTAAAACTTCTTGAGTATAACTAGATATATGTTTAAATTGACAATATATGTATTTCCCAAATTTCGTTGGTTTAAAACTCCTAGATGTTCTAGTAATTAATGATTTACCCAAAGTATATTCTAAATTCATTATATGTTTGCTTACAGTAGAAGCTTTCATATTTAACAATTCAGCGCATTTTTTAAAGCTTTGAGCATCGTATAACTTAATAAACAACGCAATATCATCCAACATTTTACACTCCTATTTATTTTATATAAAGATTACTATTACAATATGATATAGGTGGTATCTTAATACAAAGACTCCCTAAAATGCATTTCATAAATTCGATTATTGTATATGGGTACTCATCTATTATAAGTTAATATTGCGCCTGCAAGCAAAATATTAAAGATAGGGTTCTGTAGCAAAGTCGCTTTAAGAGATATTTTATTACTTAGAAATTACTTTGCGACAGAATCTAAATCATATACACTTGTTGACAGTATCATGATTTTTAATTTAATTAAAACTCTTAAAATGGAATTAGAAATTCTACGTTTGGAGCTATGAGATTTAAATTAATATATATAATGATTAATGTGAAATAAATTTAACTTACATAAGGATATACAATGAAAAAATCACTAGCATTATGTTTGGCACTACTTAGTACTTATTCATTTGCATATGTTGGAGATATTCCAATCAGTCAATCCAAAAATATTGGCATTAAACAAACTGAAGCTCCTAATTTAATGAGTAAGATGGATACAAAAGTTAGAATATATAATGATTCATCGCTCCCAATTAAGACTTCAGCATACTATGTTGATTCTAGTTGGGACTATGCAAATTCATGGCAACCATCGAAAGGTTTTGGTCTTGATATGAAAGATCGTCATGCAGAAGTTGTCCCAGCTCATAGTTGGATAGATATTTATTCAGGGGATAATAGTAATTTAGCAACCCCCTCTATTAAATATAATGTGTATGGTGGATATATTAATAATGCTGTATCTTTTACGTTTGGTAACATAAGTTCTGACGGTCAGGCTGGAGGTTTTAGCATTGATGCACAACCTATGGATTTCTACCATGGTTACGACGATAACTACATTAAGAAAATATTTTTTGATATAAAAAGTAAGGTTAATATGTATAGTACTAGTTTATGTACTGCTTTAGTAATTACTGACACATCTGCAACAGTGGTACCTAATTTAAACAGAGATACTTGTGATGTTATGAATGCTGATAAAATGTTTAGTATATATTAGGAGCCATTTGCCGCCTAAAATGACTTTCTCTATTTATAATTTTTTGAGTATAGTGGCGCGAAAGAATTCATAAAATATTCTATGCTAGTCTAATGAATCCCAATTCAATTGATTTTCTTGGTTCTGTCTCAAAGTTAGTTTGCTTGCCAATATATTGATAAATATGTATTTTTTTATTGAGTGGCTTTTTGCCGCCATATCATCTGCTTTATGCAGCCATTAGGTATTATAGATAGCACTTTCCTGTTAACTTTACTTAACGTTTTTTGATTTTTACGAAGCATAGCGATATCTTCTATTCCAGCGATAGTGTTAACTGCAACATCAAACTTCTTGAATCATAACATTCGATCTGTCTTATGTTTCACTCTGCGATGATCCTGTTCGAGGATATTATTGCAATACTTGACTTTAGTATGTGTGATTGCAGTTTCTAATGGTCCACGGAATTCAGGATTAGCTACCTGTCCACTATTGACAAGCAATTTATTAAAAACCCATTTAATGCAAACAAAGGAATTAAAGTGGTCTTGAAAAATGGAGTTTATAAAAATCCTTTGGCTACAAGTGGCTATATGTTTTTGGAAAAATTAGAGGTTGATATTGAAACATTTATAACGTTTTATATAAGTTGGTTAAGTGCACTGTTGGACTTCACCTCTCAAGGTTTAAAAGTTTTTAAATTGATATATATACATATATTGGATAAACACGACTCTGAAACGGTTGTTTTATGTTTTTTGATGATTTGATTAATCGGCAATTGTGGAATTTTTCTAGGTTAGTTTTTAATAATGGTCTAAATGATTTTTAAAAGCATTATTCCATCATAGTATTTTATCAATGTTCAGTATTTTTTAATGAAACCAGCCTAATATAATCAAGAAAAATAATATTAAAATAACCTGATTTATTAGAGTAACAAGGAGATAATGATAATAATGAAGATGAATAAATTAGAAACTTTGTTTGCTAAAAATTCTGATTATATTCGTATAAATTTAATTAAAAGTGATTATAGTTCTTCCTTGATTAAATTGTTTGTATTTGCTGATTTTGCGAAAGAGTACTCAATACCAAAAGCGCTGAAGAATACCACTATTCGTTTAATAACAGAATTAGAAAATGTTGAACACGTAGAAAATTTGTTACACCAATTAGACTTAACAAATAAAGATTTGATTGAATACACCTTAATTGGGAACGCTGATTGAAGATCATGGACTATTCAAATTAACTTAGACATTATAAATCATCAATTAGGATGGTATGCATTAATGCATTTTTAATATTAAAGTGCAGGGATTAAAAATTAATTTGATATAAATTTTTGCTCTTTTTAAAGTAAAACCAACAAGATTTAAAGAGAGGTTTTTAGTGCCACAAGATAGTCAACGAGTACAATATATTGAGTTATCAAGCACTATTACAAATAATTCCACCCATTTTACTTGGAGAATTTGCTGTGTTACTGTTGTGATTGTAATGCTGCTCGAGGTAAACATTTGTTGTCCATGCATGCTAAAAAAATAGGCTTATAATGTACCCTAAAAAATAGACACAACCTAGTCCAACTTTCAAGTTGATTGAGTATATTAAACAAAATTTTTATGTTTAAATTCAATTGCCATAAACAATAAATATTAATGAGGCCTTATAAATGTTAGATGATATTATGTTTTTTATTAAACTATATGAAACTCAAAGTTTTAAAAATACTGCTACATTACTCAATATAAAACCATCTACATTAAGTAAACATATTACAGCGTTAGAGAATAAATTAGGTAGACAATTAATAATTAGATCGCCAAAAATGTTTAAGCCTACACCATATGGTACATATGTGTACAGTCAGCTTAGACATGTGTCTACCTTTACAGAAAAGATATTAAATGGTTATAATCAACATGAAAAAACTCACCAAGAAGGCGTTTTAAATCTTTCACTTGGTTCAGCAATATCGTATGAGTTAATTTCACCACACCTAGATGAATTTGTTCAACAAAATCCAAACATTCAACTAAACATAGATTTTTCTATAAACATAATAAAATGGCCATCAGAAAGTACCCACATTGTTCTAGCTCCAAGATCCATAAATGACAAGTATCTTGTGAATAGGTTTATAAGAACTGAATACCTTAAGTTATACTGTAGACGAGAATATGCTTTAACATATGGAATACCTTTGGAGCTAGAAGAATTAGTAAATCATAAGATCATTGGGATTTTAAATGCTGATAATATTCCTCTTGATCATATTATATTAAAGAATTTAAAAAATAATAATGAACATATGCTTGATATATCTAAAGCACCTATTAAAATTAATAATCCGCTACACATGAGAAAAATAGGTCTTGAATCAAATTATATTTTTGGAAGCTGGGATTCGTTATGTGTTAAAGATCTGGAGAGTAAGACTTTGATACCGATTTTGCCAGAATGGCATTTATATGAATTAGAGTTTTACTTAGTAACTAAAAAAAATATTACACCTATTGAGCAAGCATTTATTGATTTTGTTTATAATTGTATGAGTAAAAGATATAATAAAATGAGAAGCCATATATAAATTATATACATTTGTTGACATCATCATGATTTTTTCATTTAACTAAAATTCCAAAAAGGGAATTATAAATTCTATTTTTGGAGCTAAGAGCTTTAAATTAACAGATACAATCATTACTGTGAAATAAATTAAATTTAACTTACGTAAGGATATAAAATGAAAAAATTACTAGCATTATATTTGGCTCTACTTAGTACTTATTCCTTTGCATATGTTGGCGATATTCCAATCAGTCAATCCAAAAATACGGGTACTAAACAAACTGAAACACATAATTTAATGAGCAGTATGAACACAAAAGTTAGAATATACAATGACTCATCGCAAATAATTAAAGTTTCAGCTTATAACGTTGACTCTAGTTGGGACTATGCAAATTCATGGCAACCATCTAAAGGTTATAGTGTTGATATGAAAGATCTTCATAACGAAAAGGTTCCTGCACACTCTTGGATAGATATTTATTCAGGGGATAACAGTAATTTCGCTAAGCCTTCAATTAAATACAATATATTCGGTGGATATATTTCTAATGCTATAAGTTTTACTTTCGCCAACGTAGCTAATTATGAACAGCCTATGGATTTCTACCATGGTTATGACGATAATTACAATAATCACATACACTTTACTAGTGATACTTATAATAGTAATATGCATGAGAATACTTATGGCGAAGTTGTACACAACGATGGTTATGACAATAATTTATGCACTGCTTTAGTAATTACTGATAACTCTGCGGTAGTAGCCCCTAATTTAAACAGAGATACTTGTGATGTTACACGAGCTCATAATATGTTTAGCATATATTAGAAATATTTGCAAATAAACCTTTATAAATGGTCATAAAATTATAAAAAAGGAATCAGACGCTCTATTTTAGTAATAAAATGTGTAAACTTTACAATCATAATAACGAATATTGAAGTCAAATTAATTAAATTTAACATAAGGAAATTATATGAAAAAATCTCTACTTTTATGCTTAGCACTATTTGCCACATCTTCATTTGCATATGTTGGAAGTGTTCCAATAAGTCAAACCCAAAATGTGGCTACTAAACAGAATGAAAAGCCTAATTTAATGAGCTCTATGAGTACAAAAGTTAGAATATACAATGATTCATCGCAGGTAATTTTTGTTTCAGCTTACTCTCTGTTTCACTGGGACACGGCATCTTCATGGAAACCAAGTCACGGTTATAGTACTGATATGACAAACGGTCAGAATCACAAGATTGCTCCGCACTCTTGGATGGATATTTATTCTACAGATAGTAGCAATTTTTTTGGCTCATTCGTTAAATACAATGTATACGGTGGATATATTCCTAATGCTGTAAGTTTTACTTTCGCTAACAAATCTTCTGGAACTGCTGACGGTCCTGGACAGCCTATGGATGTTTATCATGGTTATGATGATAATTATACTAAAAAAATACATTTTAATAGTATTAGTCACAGCAGTGAACCAGGTAGTATGTATGATATTAATGCATGTAATGCATTAATAATTAATGATAATTCTGCTATAGTAGTTCCTAGTTTAAATAGAAACACTTGTGATGTGACAGAAGCAAATAAAAATGGTCTGTTCAGTTTATATTAATTTTACCTATTGCGCAAATAATCTTTAGGTTTAAATGTCTTCTAAGTAACCAACTATTAAAAAGTTAGCGCCCAAAATTTCACAAAAAATTTAACACTTCCAAAAATCCACCGAGGTAAGGCTTTTAGCAGGAGGTATTAAGGTATCTAGGTGTTAAACTCTTGTGGGTTGTGGCGCACAAAGCAGTACTTACTGAAAAAACGTACTTTTTAGATTTAATTATGCTGTTTTGTTAAAGCCATGTGCTTGGTAATTGATTATATTTCTAGACAATAGACTTAATCAATTCAAAATTAGAAGTACGACCGTGGTGTATTTTGTTAACCCGAAAAATAAAACTTATATCAAAAAAGGTTCTATTTATTTGAAAAGATTGTGTATGGTAAAATAAATGGAAAATGTATTAGTTATAAATCAATTCTCATCTAGTAAGTATTTGTCGGATATTCTAACAAATAATAATATTCAATCCACCGCTCTTTATACAGTGGATTTTTCAAAGACATATAATTATTTAAAGCCACAAGAAACATTATTCTCTGAGCAAATAATATTAACTAGCGCTATTGTAGAGGATATTGTAGAGTCGTTAAAAGGACGCAAATTTGATTATGTAATATGTGGAAGTGAGGGCTTTGTTGATCTTACTGATTCATTAGCCGCTATTCTTACCCCCAAATTTGCAAATAATCCGTTAACTAGCAGTTGGCGTGATGATAAAATTAAAATGCATATGAGATTATCTGATGTTAATTTACCTCACATTAAGCAATATAAGGTAAATATGGACAATTATTCATTAGATGTAAAAAATTATGACTTCCCCATGTTTATCAAACCATTAAATGGTGCTGGTTCAATTGGTGCCCAGAGAATAAATTCTTTACTGGAACTGGAAAATTATTTAGAAACCGCATCTGGCATAAATCAATTAGGGAATGAAGTTGAGAATTTTGTATTATCTGAGTTAATTACAGGTGATGAATATATGATTGATTGTTTCTCAAGTAATGGATCTCATTACATTGCGACAATTCAAAAGTATCAAAAAGAAAATGTAAATGGATTTCCTAAATATCTATCATGTGAGGTGGAATATAATCAGAATAAGCTAGAGAAGATTACGAAATATGTCAATGATGTATTGAATGCAACAGAATTTAAAAATGGTTTCTCTCATCTTGAGTGTTTTTATACTAAAGATGGTGAGGTAATATTAATTGAGATTAACCCAAGGATATCAGGTATGCAAGGGTTATGTCATATTATTGCAAATAACTCTGGGCAATTATCGCAAATAGATATTATGCTGTCTGAGATATTTGCCATCAACGTATCAAATGTCAAACAGTCATCTTTTGCCAAAATGTTGTGGTTATATAATGGTGGTCATAATGTTATGCCAAATCTAAATGAATATAACTTATCTGCCTACGGTGTTTGTTATTTGAGTCAATTGATTAAGCCTGGCGCTATGAGTAATGCTGTAATTTGTTCAGCAGCAGATGCCGCCGCGGTCGTTATTGTAAGTGCACGTAGTGAGACCGAATTATTACAGTGTATAGATTTTATACGTAATTTGGATGAGAGTAGTTGGAAATTTTAATAAAAGAAGGAGCAACAAGATGATACAAAAAATCATTAATAAGTCTTTAGAGTTAAAAAACTCTTTGAACCAAAATGTAGTTAATTTTGTTCTTGATGAGAATTTAAGAAGTGCAATTGCAAGGCATATTGAGTTATTTAAGATTAAATTTAATAATTTAGAACAGGCACAGAAAGAATATTCTACAAGTGATTTGAAGTTTCATATTATGAACAACAGAAATTCAGCGCTAGAAGATTTTGCTAAACAAATTACTAATAGCTTGAGCAATGAATATGGCTACAGCTTGATTAAAGGCATGATGACAGGTGATGATGCAGTTCTAGGTTTATTTATTCTCAGCGCATATATTGGTAAACCGATGCATAATAATCGCGATCGCAAGTATATATGGCCGTTAATTTCTAAACAGATTGAATCAAGTAAGAATCTAGAGAACAATATTAGATACGGCAATACTGGAATCTCATTACCATATCATACAGATACATGTACTGTTGCTGGCTTATTATGTGATACACCAGCGAATGATGGCGGTGAAAATGAATTAATCAGTACTACTAGAGTACATAATCTGATTTACGATTTAGATCAGGATTTGTTAAAAGAGTTATATGGACTATTCTATATTGATAGAAGAGGTGAAGAGTTAGATCGGTTAAGACCATATTCAGAACAGCCAGTATTTGCATACAATAATAATCAGATACAAACTTTTTGGGCTGATGTTTATAATTATGCGGCATACGATAAGTATGATGGTCTTGATGAACTGAGTAGTAAGCAAATTCAAGCTTACGAAATCCTTAAGAAAGCAATTTATATTGTCGCGGCTGAAGATAAGGTTGAGGTCAAGTTACAAAGTGGTGATTTAATTTTGATGAATAATAACCTAGTTTTTCATAGTAGAAAGCCGTTTACTGAAGATGCAAATGGCAGAAAATTATATAGAGTATGGATAAACCTTAATTGTTATTATACATTGCCACATATGTTTGGATATGAGTAATTGTAAATGTGTTCACTATTTTCCTCCCAAATAGTGCCAAAAGGGGTAAAAAATTTCACGGATTTGACAGTAATAGATAATTGTAATATGTTTAAGACATTTTTTACATTTTATTGTGGTAGACTTAATTCTTTGATAGGGAATTTAAATTCACAATAACATCGAAAAATACCAAATCACTTACCATTAGCCTGCTACAATGTCAATAATTTATTTAATGTTTTTAACCTTCTTACCTCATCTTATATTTATTTAATATATCTTTTTGATTCTAGAACGTCACAGTTTTGCCATAAAATGGTTAAATTTAACTTTTAATTCTGGAGGCTATCATGAATAAAATCATCAAGTTTATTATATTTTTATGAATCATGACAATATATTAGCACACCTTGAAGTAAGCTTTAATTGTCTAGCAAATTCTAATTTAATTAACATTCCAAAAATGGAGCTAGAAATTCTATTTTTGGAGCTAAGAGCTTTAAATTAACAGATACAATCATTACTGTGAAATAAATTAAATTTAACTTACGTAAGGATATAAAATGAAAAAATTACTAGCATTATATTTGGCTCTACTTAGTACTTATTCCTTTGCATATGTTGGCGATATTCCAATCGGTCAATCCAAAAATATGGGTACTAAACAAACTGAAGCTCCTAATTTAATGAGTAAGATGGATACAAAAGTTAGAGTATATAATGACTCATCAAAACCGTTCAATGTTCAAGTTTACTACATAACTACTAATACTTTTGGAAACCAACTTTGGGACTATGCAAATTCATGGCAACCATCCAAAGGTTATAGCATTGATATGAAAAATTATCATCCGGAAGTTGTTCCTGCACACTCTTGGATAGACATCTATTCAGGGGATAATAGTAATTTAGCAATGCCATCTATTAAATACAATGTATATGGGGGTGATGTTAAATCTGCTGTATCTTTCACATTTTCTAATATAAGTTCAGATCCAGATAACAAAAATCAGCCGATGCAATTTTATCATGGTTATGATGATAACTATACTAAAATGGTACGTTATAATAATGGATCAGGTACAAGAAGTTATGACGTGAACTCCTGTACTGCTCTTGTAGTCACAGACACATCTGCGGTTGTAGCGGCTAATTTAAATAGAGATGCTTGTGATATTACAAAAGCAAACCAAAATGATATGTTTATTTTATATTAATTTTGGATATTGCACAAATAGTCTTTAGTTTTAAATGGTTTATATATAAAAACAAACCCGCCTAAAATGGCGGGTTTGTTTTTATATAAGGTCAAGCTCTATCGCTTTAATTTTTACCTCGGCCTTCTGTTAAGCATTTCTTCATGAAAGCAGTAATAATTGCTTTTACATTTTCCATTGACTGTCTAATCTCTGGACTAATCTCAAAAGAGTGGCTCAAAGTACATGAATTTAGGTCTAATATCACTATTATCAGCATAATCCAGCCTGTGATTTATCACTCACACAGCTTATACTTGCTTGAAGCACTTAATGGACATCATATACAAGTTATAATAGCTTCGTTGTTAAATTATATTTTAATTAATTTATGTATTCAAGTAAACAATTTAAAAAGATTTCAAAAATGAGATATACCGCTAGTGAGCCTTAAGTAATATACTTAAGGAGTAAGTTATGAGTAGAACGTTTAGACGGGTTAAATTTCCATATGAGTTTTATGGATTTCATGAAATAACTCGTGGGTGGATTTTCAAATCAATCTTTAGTATGCAGAACGATGTGGTTTTGCATGATGCAATTAGATATTTTTCAGATAATTATAAAAGCAATAATCGTATGCTCAACACAACAGCTCGGCAAATGATGCGAGCTGAAGCTAGAACTAGAATTGCACAAGAGTTTAGAAAATATAAACAAAGTGAAGATTGGGACAATTATTGTACTATTTTATATGATAAATATTCTGATCCTTGGAATTACGATTGAAGATCATGAACTATTAGTGACCAGTTATCATTAGTGTGAGTTTTACTGCATGCTGCGACAAGTTAAGTCACCGCATGCAGTAAAATACAACTTACGTAAACATATCCGATCTTGTTGTTTTTGGTTGCTTACGTTCTAGCACTTCTTTAATTGTTTGTGGCTTTAGTGCAAAATGTTCAACATCGGTAATGTCTGAGTAGACATAACCACGCTGACGCTTTAGGTACTCTGCATCTGCAAGCGCTTTAGACGCATCAGCTTGACTCTTAAATGGTATCCAAACTTCGCGGCCACGATGATTAGTAAGCCCACCATATATTTTATGTACACACCAAGTACCAAATAAATCTTGTTGGAGATTTAGCCAGTAAAATCTTAATGTTTTTGGATTAGTCATATAAATCATTTTAGGAGCCTAAAGTTAATTAGAGAGATAGATAGCGATAAAAACTAGCCCGTGAGATTTTCAAAGTTTTGCAAATATTATCAATACTCATTCCATGATCTTTATGCATATTTTTAGCCATCATTACTTTAGGATTGGTAGCCTCAACTTTTTTGCGCCCACCTTGGCGACCTCTAGCTCTAGCAGCATCAAGCCCTGCCTTGGTACGTTCCTGAATAAGCCTACGCTCGAATTGAGCTAATGAAGAAAATATATTAAAAATTAGTTCACCAGATGCGGTTGTAGTATCAATCGCGCCATCACATATAGATTTAAAACCTATTTGCTTAGTTCTTAAATCTTCAATCAGTGAAATCAAATGTACCATAGAACGTCCTAAACGATCTAAGCGCCAAACAAGTAGAGTATCACCAGGCTGAATTACCGCTAGACATTTTTCTAAACCTGGCCGCTCGGCTTTAGACCCCGAAATTTTATCTACAAATATTTTATCTTTACTGCAGCCCGCTTTTTCTAAAGCATCCAATTGTAAATTTAAGTCTTGCTCTTGAGTGCTAACCCTGGCGTATCCAATTAATTTTGGCATTTATCTCATCATTTCTGTAAAAGTTGGCAAAGTGGTATTTTGATTTATAAGATGGATAGATTATACAATATTAGATGGATTTTTGCTGGTAATTTCGATGTCTCAACAAACGCTCGTTTATTGAGACATACAATGCAAACTTTACATGGCATAAAACACCTTAATTAGCAGGACGTAACAACACAGCACCACAACTCTTTCGCAACTGATAATGGATTACACGCGAGTGATCAACTTTAATATTGCGCGCGACAATAATAAATATTTTGAACTCAGCAGAGCAAAAAATAGCCACGCTTGAACAAGTTCATAGAGACTCTTTTACCAAACTATATCTCTCCAAAACTGCTTACTCGCAGATACTTTTGCTTTTTGAATAATCAGTTGCTTTTCTTGAGCTGTTAATAACTCTGACAATATATTATTCGAATTCGACGGGTCTATAATTCTTTTGTTTATGGGATTATTAACGTCTTTGGATAACTCTCTTAGTATATGCATGAAGTTATTGTCTAATTCAAACGAAGATTTACTTTTCCCATATAAAATTTCGTCTTTTAAAAGATATTCAATATAAATTGACGGAAAGCTTAATTGGTGTAATTCACGCCATATTTTAACTAACTTTATTTCAGATGTTCTCCCACTCTGAGATATATCATCATTATGTTGCATAACATTTGTTTGAGTCCACGTGTCTGTTTTTGATTTATATATACTATGAACGTGTTGATAACCTTCTTGACGTTTTGCTGCTGTAATATCAACTTCAAGATCTCTAATCTTTATACGTACTGAAACATTTTGTTTGCGTATTGGATAATAATATTTTTGCAATTCTTCACATAATTTATTATATATCTCTGAAAGTGTGTTGTTGCAGCCACTCGTTAAAGATACAAAATAATCAACATCTGAGCTTAAATGAATTGCTGTTCCTTTTGCTCTAGAGCCTGTATCTAGGATTGCCACAAAGCATCCATTAGCCCATGCCTGCAACCGTTGTTTTAATACATTAATTTCCGCTGAATAATTTAGCAGATTTTTAGCTTGATATTTACTGAGAACATCATTTAAATACTGTAAACTTGTCATACTATCACCTTTTAAATCCTGTCGTAATTAAAGATATTAGAATGTCATTAATTAACCGTCCACGAAAGTTAACAATAATCACATTTCTATGCGCATTCATTTTCTTAATGTCACTAAGATCTACTTTCATAATTTCTTGTGGGGCATATACAATTAGAGGGGTCGCATCTTTTTTGATAGACAAAATATCATCAAGCTTGTTGTAGAACTCTGGCCAGTAGATCATGAATAATGTTATATCTTCAGCTTTTTTTATGTCGCTATCATGTATTTGAACTATGTTTTTATTCTTAAATAATCCAGAATCAACCAATATATCTCGAAGGGAAGAAAACTCAGTTTTACCATAAATAGCTATTTTCCTTTTGGACAAGCTAAAACCTAGCCTATACAGAACAGGCATTATTCCTGTAGTTATCCAGTATATGGATAACCCTATTAAAAAGACAGAATATAATGTAAATAACCCACCCACAAGCTGGAATATCGGGTTATTTAACAAATTTATAATTTCAGCACCCATATTTTCCTGCTTTCTAACCAAAATTTTAAATTTATTTGCTTAAATTAATATCGAACAGATTATACATATTTTATTCATGACTAATTTAAAAATATTAATTTATATAGACTCACTATTTTTTGTAGCAGATAACTCACCAAATTTGCTAAAAATTGTTTGTACAAAGTCTTTTCCTTTTGCTACTTTGTTTGTCCCACCATGCATTAAATAAATCTCATTTATCGTTCTAATATAATTAGCCATCTTCTCATCATTTATTGAGTTAATATCAATTTTTAATATTTCATTGGCATGGTACCAATTTTTATTTAATTCGCACATTACAGTAAACATTGCTACATGAAATTTTAAATCACCTATTGTGGAGGTTGTTAGTTCAGGGGAAAAATTCTTTAAACAATGCTCTACTTTCTTTTGAATTCTTACACTACATAAATATACTTCAATTTTATATTCGTCATTAAAAATTTTTTGATATTCTTCATCATTTTTAATTAGTGTTGATGGACGCGCTCTAGAATTATCTGGCTCTCTCAAAACAATTGCTGTAATTATTTGAGACAATAGTGGAATACTAATAATTAAGTCAATTGGTTTGCCTTGATTCTTATAAAAATTTTTCCTTCTATCATAGAATAATCCATTTGCTGAAAAAAAATCTTCTATATCTAGATGAATACGATCTGTAGCACGCAGTGATGCAATTGGAACATCTGTTTGACTGTTTGTTGCTTTTATAATTTTTAATCTAGATTTTTCATCTTTTGGACTAATAACACGTACCATTATTTGGCGCCCATCTCTTGTATCACCACCTGATTGAAAATAATTAAAAATTTCATGTGATGACTGTAAACCATTTACAATTTGTGGGTCTTCTATTGTTAGTAATTGCCCGGCTAACGAAGCTTTTGTTGTTGTAATAGTTACGCCATTATTTAACCACCAGAAATCTTCACCAGTAGGCTTTATTAAAGTATCATTGATAGCTTTATTTACCTCAATTTTACCCTGATAATCTCTTACATTTGCATCAAAAAAAGATTTTATTAATTTTTTATTATCTGTAATAAATTCATTAAAATTTACCAATGTGACTAAACTAATATAACCACCATCTGCAGTATTTATGGTAGCTCCACCGACATGAAGTGATTTTACATTAATAGGTTTTTTTCTGGCCAATGTTAAAAGTTTATTTACGTCTAAAAAAGTAAAACTAAAATTACAATCAGTGATGTGAGTCTTAACTGTTGATTCTAAATGTAAGTCCACTTTGCGGCGAACATTTACATGTACATCTGCTGCAACAGCTGCATAATAATATGATATATTTACAGATGGAAATTTTCCAACAAATTTCATATAAGCATTATTTTTAAATAGTCCAATCCTCTCTAGTAGTTTGTGATTATAAGTACTATAAAATTCATCTAACTCATTCATAAAATTAAATAAATCATTGGCAGATGCAATCAATTTATTAATTGCCTCTTCGCTAAATCCAGTCGTATTTTTTGATTGAACAATTATTAGATCAATTACAATATCTTTTTTTATATCATTGACTTCATTACCATCATCTAATAATTCTCCATTAACAAAAGTATAAATAGCATCAATTCCGCCATCTAAAGGTCCATCAACAATCCCCTTATTAATTTCATCATAAGAAAGCTCGAAATCTTTTAAGGCTTGTTCACAAGCAAATAGATTAAAGTACTCATCTTCACTTAATGTTGGCGCCGTAGTTTCACGCTTCTGTTGCAAAATTTGTTTAAGAACTGCAATGCTAGAACTCATTTTTATTTCCATATTATCTGTTAAAATTATTATGTGACTTACTTTTAATAATCATATCCTGCTCGTTAACTTTAACTCAGTGGGTTAATTCCTCGCTGCGGCCCAACGCGACGCTATAAAATGACCTGTGTCTTGCCCCTGAAATAAACCTGTTCTAAACAGCAGAGGATTGTTACATAGTGAAAACTTACCAATCCCACGTTACTCTGCTGCGCAGATAGGCAAATTTAAATCCCTGCGTTTATTTTTAAATATCCTTGAGTTTGGCTATCAAGAGCCTTCTTCGTTCACCAATAAACTCATATGGAAATTTAACCCGTCTAAACGTTCTACTCATTACGAACTCCTTAAGTATATTACTTAAGGCTCACTAGCGGTATATCTCATTTTTGAAATCTTTTTAAATTAACCCCATTAAAGAATTAAGTGCACCACGTAATTGTAACTTTAAACAAATAAGATTAGTTACTTTAAGTAACTTTTTTTTTAAAACCACCTTTAAAATTACGTTATTATGGCAAATCATAGTGTAACTTTAGGCTATAGTCTATTAATACAGATACAGTGAAAATTAAAAAACCTCTGCAATTTAACGCTGAGGTTGGCAAATGACTAATAAATTTAGTCAGTTTTCTATTCATATCTACTAACTAGAAGTGAATAAACCATGATATTTCTCACTAAGAATTACCATTATTGATTCAGCAAGAAGAAACACATTTGTTGACATTAACCTTTCCGATTGAGTATTATAATTAGCTTTAGAATTAACAATTGCTAAATTAATTTTTTTAGGATCTTTTCGTGGGTCAAATCCACCTGGAATTTTTGCATTTACAAATTCTTTAAATGAGGTAAATAATTGAACATCATCACGCATCGGCTTAGACTCATGAAAATGATAATATAGCCATATTTCAAAAGATGGATTACTCTCTGCGGCTCCCCATCCATAAGAATTACACCCACATTTTAGCGTTGTAATTTGATTACCACGTTGTGCATCATTTTCTGGTTTCTCTGTATCAAAGACAATCCAAATTTCGTCACTACCCTCGATATCATTTGATTCTTTTAACTCATTAATTTTTGACTCCGCTTTTGTTAGTAGACCAGCAGGTGTATTATCCTCACCGTCCATACTACCAAATATCTGAATATCCAAGCGAGAATCCATCTCTTGAAAATATTTAAAATATGCGGGCTCGGTTTTCGCACCTTCACAGAAGATAAATATTTTCTTAGATTGTCTGATTTCATCTTTACGCTGGAATGTTCTTTCAAAATTTAGATCCATCGTTAATCACCCCAATTAAAATCACTTAAATTACCAATAAAAGGGATTGCGCCATAACGACCGCTAAGATATCCTTTTCGTATATCTATAGTATTGTGTTCTTTATGAAACGAGCTTAAAGAGTAAATATCTGTACTACCAAGATTATCCTTTTCAACCAACCATATTTCATCTTGTCTAAATATGTTCTGATCCAAAAGATTTGATTCATGCGTTGTAAAGATTAACTGACCATTTGTTTTGTCGTCATGAGAAAACTTTCTGATAAGTTCTTTAATCATTAATGGATGAACACTTCTTTCAATCTCATCAATAACATATACATGTTGATTTAACGTAACATCTTTAAAGGCAGGGATAAAATGCAGTAGTCTGACTGTTCCATCTGACTCATCATCTAAATCAAATTTTACATACTCATCACCTTCTTTACCACCTTTATGTCCAATCAATAAATGTTCTGCAACAATATCATCACCGCTTTTTACAAGAACAATACTATCTTTACCGTTATTCCGAGACATCTCGACTACACCACTAGATGACTTACCTATAATCTCTAATATGCTTTTAGCACTTTCATTATCTTCATCCATAATCTCATTCATATTTCTCGTATCGATATCAATTGACGTAATACCAATGTTAAAAGATTGCATAAATTTTTCAGCATAGTTTTTCAAACTTTGATTTTCTTTTAAAATATGTGCAAACCCACCAACCATTGTCTCAGGTAATATAATTTGAAGCGTTGAACTAAACCACGCAAAAGCTTTTTTAGCATCATCAAGATATTTATTATCTTGATTGGAAATAGTTTTTAAGGCAGATTTGTTTGATGAAATAAAACCGGAAGTTAAAATTTTTTTAAATGTTTTACACTCGTCAGTTTGTTCATATTGATTTGAAAATGCTATGATATGTTCGTCTTTACCAGTGGATTTTCTGTCATAAATTAACTGATCTTCACCTTCTCCTAGACCAGACCTATACAAAACTTCAGAAGATACAATGCCTTCCTCTATTTCAATCCCGTACAAGAAAGGTATATCGTCTTGAATAAACTCAATTATAAAACTGATTGGCTTACCTTTATTATTCCCATTAAATTTGTGCCCATAACGGTGATTAAACCTAAGCGCGACACTTTCTTCAATAACTAAATCTTTCAACAAAGATAACCCTTTTATTAGATTAGATTTACCTGCACCATTCGCTCCATAAAGAGATGCCATTTTTAATAGTGGAATGTTTTGTGTTTTGTAAACGTGATCAGGAAGATGGCGAATTCTAGATGCTGGCAGCATATTGAACTCTTTCCTAGAGCTGAAAGAATAAGCATTTTCTAATATAAATCGAATTAACATTTGTGAAAATTCCCCATTAAGTGTTAGACAACATCTATAAATTATTACATAATAACAATTTGTCAGATGATAAACGTGATATTATCACGTTTATCATCTGACATTCAACTTAAAGAATAAATCCTTTTTACTAAGGGATAAAAATGTATACATTTAAAACTGATTGGACAATGATTAGCTCCATTGCGGCAGTAGTGGCGATTATTATAACGTTATACCTAGCAAACAAGAAAAACCAAGTCCAGAGAATATTCACACCCATCGAATAAACTACCTCATTGAAATAAACATCCAAATATGTTTTTTATAAAAAAAGACACCAAAGGTGTCTTAAGTTATAAACTAAATAATGGATCCAAATCACGCAGCAGTGCTTTCAATCCCAGCCCAATAAGAGCTTAGCTCTTCTTCAGTAGGCTCAGGAACTAAACTCATCTCATACTCTTTAGAGGTCTTGTTGCAAGCCCTTAAAAGGTAAAGGTAGGTTATCATACTCTCATCATTTTCATGACTTTTTTGAAAAGCGTAATCAAGTGCCGTATAATTATCATCACTTCTACCAGTATCAATTGGTTCGCCAATCTCCACTAATTTTTGAATGAGTTCAAAACCAGCATTCTCATTAATAGCACGCATCAATGGGGTGTAATCAACCCCTTTCCAATTACGACTGCGAAAACTAACTAACCTTTTCACTAAATCAAATCGACCAACAACGGCAAGGTTAAAGGCTTCATAATTTAATGAGCAAATGCACCTACGAGCCATAGTTGACAACATTAATGCGTAATTTTTGTCATCCGTAATAGCTTGTTCACATTCTAGACTACGAAATTTTCTGAACATAATAGACTCCTTGCGTTATACGCAATAAACGTGGGGGTTAAATAATCGACAGAGATAATATTTAAACAGTACATGCTTATTTTCAAAGATGATGAAATCCAACACTTGATAAATTACAGATTTGTCCAGAAAAAAATCCTTGAAATTGTATATATTTATATACATAAATAAATATATACACATATACATATATAAAAAATTAGTACAAATATGTAAAATTTTTGTTAAAATACGTGAGACATATGTCAATTTTCTTCGAGAGAAAAATGAGAATTACTAACACACAAAAAATAGAGTTAATTGTACTGACAGTTGCATCATTCGCAATTTCATTTTTTGGATTAAATTATTGTTCAATTGCAAAAGAGCTGTTTACCGCTGAAGGCATTCGACTTTTACCATATTCAATAGCCACAGCAACTGTTATAGCTCAGATAATATTGAAGAAATTTTTCACATTAAAATCATTGACTTATTGATTCAAACCGAGTAAAATAGCGTAACTCATTAGAGTTTGTCGATTATCGCTGTCAGTAGTTGGGTTAGAACTATTGACAGTTTACATAAATCAATCATTGATTATATAATCCTCACGGATTTATGGATTAGATAAAACTAGCCACTCAAGCTGCAATGACGAAAGAGTTATAGAATCCCCACGGATTTATGGATTAGATAAATTTGATAATTCTCCTGTAGCTTGTCAAAAGTCCCACTACTTTCTACTCTACTTTTCTACTCGCATGATTTTATTTATCATGCTTATATGTACCCAATAATCTTCTTATACCCCACCAAAAACATATGTCAATATTTTCACCGAGACAGTCGGGGGCGCGGCTTATTTTTAAGCCCCCGAGCTGTAAAAATCGTCCAGATTTTTACCCTGAGCGCAAGCGAATGGGTCAGGGGGAGCCGCTCTTGAAAAAAGCCCCAAGGCTTTTTAGCACTCCCAAGAGTGCGGTCAAGAGTGGGGGACAACGTCCCGCATCATTCCCTCAAGGTTAACCCGTAGGGCGCGCTAGCGGGCGTCCAGCCTTAGCCTGTGCGAACAAAGTGAAGCGAGGGCAAATAACACAAAAGTGCCTCGCCTTAGCGAGGATAACAACAAGGGACAATTTGCAAAAATTGCAGCACGCTAGTGATGGTAATCCCGTAGGAGTTAAGTTTGTGTTATTTGCCCTCGCTTTGCGGGGAATGATGCCAACTAACTTTTATCATGATAGGTGCGTCCAGCACCTAAGAATCACGGCGACCCTAGGCGTAAACACTTGTGTTTAGTGATTTGTTCATGATATTATTCAACCATGTTTATATAACTTGAAGTACCATTTTTATGGTATAATTATGCTATAATGTGTATATAAATGTGGCTAATTATGTGTGATTTTATGTTGTACGGCAATTCCACATAACTCTCACATATATACTCACATTAAATATATACATATTATCACAGGTGTAAAATGGACATTATTCAAGCTAAAAACACTACTACTCTAGCAGTAAAAACCGATAAGAGTGAAGACCGTAAAAAAGGACAAGAACGCCAAAAACGCATCATGAATCATCTCCATACTTGGGAGTATTCAACCATCAAACTTTTATCCCGAATTTTAAACATCGACTATAAAGTTTGCCATCGAAATGTCCAAAGCCTAATCAAAAAAGGTTATGCCCAAGAAGAGAAATATCTCAAGGTAAACTCCAACTATCTCATCATGCTTACCGACATGGGCTTAGCTAAACTCCTTGGTGATACCCAAATAGAAATCGACAACGAAAGCAACGAAACTAAAAAACAACGCTTGCAAAACCAGCTTGAACGCAATCAACTCCTTGAGATCACTGCCACCAGTATCGATAAAACCAATGTTTCGTTAATCAAACACAACCTTTATCTCCAATACTTCCACCATGAGATCAAACTCTCATTAATCACTAACGGTGTAAAAATTACTGGGATGTTAAACGAACGCCAGCTCATAGCAAAAACTCGCTTCGATCGTAAAAACATCGCCAAACAAGCTCAGTTAGACCTTATCGTTGCTAAAAAACAAAACCAACCTCAAGAAACTATCAAAAAGCTTGAAGCAATTGCCAGAGAAAAAGAAAACGACTACCGAACTTTAAAAGGCAAGCATTCCGACATCATCATTACAGCTTTGGAAAACAACAAACTCATTAGAATCGCTGTTGAACTTGAAATGACCCTTAAAAAAGACCGCGAGCTTGATCACATGTTCTACTACTACAATCAGAAGCTACAACCACCAACAACAAATGAAAAGCAAAACCAACAGCTTCATAGCGTAATTATCTGCTCACCAATGAGCCTTAACCCCTATATTCGCTACTTTGAGCAAGCAGAACGCTTTGCAGTTCACAAGTATAATGGCAAATCCAATCGCTATGAGATTGTCGATAGCTTTGAAATCGACGAAGAAACTCGCCAAAAATTTACATTTAAGAAGGTCAATGTTAATGATTCAATTATCTAAAAAAATACTAATGATTTTTATGCTATGCCTTACAATTTCAAGCTGTAGCAATCAAGAAAAGATTAAATCACTTCAAGACCAACTAAACTCATGTCAAGCACAATCTAGCTACAACTATATTGCCTTAGCAAACAAAAAAGATGATTTTGAAAAATGCCTGACAAGCAATAACAACCTTTACACATTTGTTGATTACAAAGGATCATTTTTAGACAAAACCGCTAAATTATTTACACAATACCCTTGGCAAAGTTTTGTTGGCGGATTAATTTTGCTTGTATTATCAATAGTAGCAGGTTACGTTTGTATCGGACTATTACTGGAGTGGCGAAATGATTCAAAGCACCAACAAGCAAGAATAACCATCGAAAACGCAAAAGAAGCCCAACAAGCTCTTTTAGATGCTCAAGACAAGCTATCGCACACCAAAGAGGAATTAACCGCGCTAGAGGTGCAAAAAACAGCTTTGTTGAACGAAATTGCAGAGCTAAGTCAATACCAAAACCTTGATGCACTCCGCGAATCAGCTAAAATCATAGCGGAAGCTCACCAGGAAGCACAGAGAATTAAGGATGAACACATGATCAAAGTCAATAATCAAGTATCTGAAATCCAAGCAGAATTAAATCAAGAACGTGAAGAATTAAAAACCGAATGGGCAAAACTTCATGAGGATCGAACAGAACTCACTAAAAAAGAACAGGAATTCGAAGAAGTCCGTAAATCTATGATAGAGGATTAAGTATGATTTAAGCAAATAATTTATGGGGGCATGGGGGTTTGCTCGTCTAACCCCCATATAAACGAACCATTGGCTTAAAAAGTTGCTTATTCGCGGTTTTAATCTTAGTTCATCAACCTGCTTATCGCGCCTTAACAAAAACTAACTCACTTCGTTTGTTTGATGGCTTCATTTCTCAGCTAAAGCTATCGAAAGCAAACCATCTATACACAGTCAACTCATAAAATCTGTTAGTAATATTATTCAAGCTAACTTTTCTGGGGGTTTAAGGGGGGTAGCTCGCTACCACTTACTTTAAATACTTAAATGTAGCGAATTAAATTTATACAGTGCATGGGTCTAAGGGCGGGCTGACGACGAATGAGGCAGGGTGACATGCACTGTATTTTATTGAATTAATTTAGTTTACTACCAAAATGTAGTGTTCCAGCGTTATGTTTGCTTTGTAATTACGGTTAATTTATCGTTTTTTATTTTATATTTCCAACCTAACTTAGAAAATAAGTCCGCCATTGATAGTTTACTTCGTGATAACTGTCTTAAAAAATCTATTGTTAGGGGTTGTAAACGCAAACCCGATTAATTTCCCAGACTCAGTATTTTGAGAAAATAAGAGTAAATAAATCTATGTTAACAGAATAAATAAAAAAAAAATTAGTATTTTTACTCAAGCTAATTACTCATTGAGAAAAAAATCGGGTTTGCGCTTACATCCCCAATTTGTAGATTTAAATTTTGATCTAACGTTGATACTCTTGCATAACCAATGTTCATTGCAAATATCCCCATTGTATAAAGAGATTTTTAAACTTTGGATTAGTTTTATTTATTAAGAAAAATAAATATTCTGGAGCGATATCTAAGGTACCATTTAACCAGGTAACTACACCCCATTCCTCTAATTTGGCTTTTCTAAAAAGTTCTTTATGGGTGTTTTGACCCAACCCCTCAAAAGTGTAAAATCTTGGAACCATAATCCGGCAATTTGATTGCATTTGACGCTATTTGTAATTTTTCTTTAATCTTACTCATTCTTAATTCTACGTCTACTTCTGACACATTATCTGGCAAAAAGTACATTTTACTTACCCACAATCCAAGATCATGATTAGCTTCAACATATGGGCGCAATAATTTATTATAACGGTCAAATGCAATAGAATGATTATCCCCAGAATGTTTTAATTCCAAAGCTAAGAGATATGCCCCAACAATCGCTTGGCTTGTTCCCTGCCCAGATAATGGAGCAGCACAATAACCAGCGTCACCTATAAGCGCAATCCGCCCCTTTGTCCATGACTTCATGTTTACTTGTTTAGCACTATCAAAATAAAAATCATCACTATTTTCCATTAATTGAAGCAACCTATTTACTTCCCATCCCATATTCATGAATGTGCTTCTAAGTAACTTTTTCTGCTCTGTTTCATCACGTACATCGTTCAATTTCTTGTCGCAACTAAATGAAAATGCCACAATTGCTGTGCTAAGATGCTTATCATTAAATACTGTAATAGAAATTAATTTTTTATCCGACTCAAAATCAATTTCCGATTTACTTAAATTAAGATAATTTGGAATACTGAATACTCCTATATAAGATTTTAGGTCAATGAAATCACATTCACCCTTGGCAAAAGCCATTTGTCTAGTAGATGAGTGCAGACCATCAGCACCAATAACTAAGTCATAATACTCAGTTCTACCATCTTTGAAGGTGATTTCAACATTTTTTTCACGTTGTTTCATTTGAGTTATAGTTTGACCAAAATAACATGGTGTATCTTTAATAGAACCCATTAAGATATTTAATAAATCACTGCGAACAATTTCGATATCATCGCCATGATTAAACTCAGATTCTTCTCCACATGATTCCCTTATAATATTATTCTCTGCATCAACATGGTAATGATTCTCTATCCGAGCACGCATATTGAATGTTGTTTCATAAATACCCATCTTTTTAATTATATCTACGGCTGGACTGCGAATATCTACAGCATGACCACCAGTTCTAAAGAAGTCACTTTTTTCAATCAAGATAGGTAAAAAACCAAACTTTTTTAACCAATAACTCACTGCTAAACCAGCAACACCTGCACCAACTACTAATATTTTTTTCATGTTAAAGCCTTACTTTGTAATTAGTTAAATTTTATTCAATTCTTGTATACGGCTACCAGGATTTTTGAATAACATCTGTTTATGTGTTTCTGTTTGCTTAATTTCGTGAACACAAAATTTAATGAAATTAATAGTTTCATTTTTTGAGTATAATTTTTTGCCGTACTCCCAATTTACAGCGAGCTCAATTAGATTACTCCATGGCAATCCAAATCGCTTTTTTACCCACTCAGCAGAAGTCTTTTTTGTGCCCGTAACTCCATGTATGACAGTATACAGAATCCGACATAAGTTTATAACAATATATGATTGATAATGACTATTGTCTAGCCATTCTGTGTCTAGAATTTTTGGTTCCCATTCCTGAAATAAATCTCGTATACATGCTCTTTGTACTTCGGTTATATCAATAGGTTTAATTAATTGTCTGAATTCTGGTCCAATAAGAGAAATACCATGTTGATATAATAAATAATTATTTACTGATGTTACGCAGATGCTAAAGATTTTTCATAAGCTTCGTTCTCTGCTTTAAGTTTTTGCAAGTCTTGAAATGCAAGCTTAGTCGCATTCAAGAACAACTTGCCCTTCTGAGCAAAATGATTGAGTCCTGTGCTAAATTTGTAACGTTCCAGTTTTATGTAAGCTACTAATGAAGCAAAGACATGTGTCTTTTGAGTTTTAACTGTTCTCGTTGGAGATTTCTCCATGCAAACATTTTGTTTAAAACTCTTATGGTATTCTTCAACACTCCACCGTTTGTGGTAGATACTAATGAAATCATTACTGGTTAAATCCAGCTTATTACTCACAAGATAACGTACACCAGTTGAGTTATCTTTGTTTGTAAAGACTTGTTTGAATAAAAGTATCGGTAACTCGACATCTTTTAGCCAAACTAAAGTTGGTGTATTTGCTTGTAATTCTAATAAGCTGACATTTGTCCAGTTGGGTTTATTTCTATCGCCTAGCGTAGCTTTGCGGTTGGACTTTAAATCAAAAATAAAGTACTTCTTTTTATCATGAATAAACCTCATGTTTTCTGCTGATGAGTACCATGAATCAGCTAGAACAAAAGAGAATTTAACTTGGTTTTTAAGCGCAATTTTAATTTGTTTGCGCAAAAGTTCATTCTTATTAACTGTACTTTTTCGATGTTCTTTTTTAGTATTGAGATCACACATAAGGTATTTATGTACAATCTCTATAGCCAATGGAACTTTCAGAGCTTGCTCATATTTCTGGGTATGGTAAAACATCGTAAGGATATTCATCCCTTTTACAGATGTACCACTACAGTGATCATAATGCCAGCAGATGATTTCATTCTCATCAGTGTATGGCTTATGCGCTATGCTGTCATCAAAAATAAGGCAAGCATCATCTGTTTCATGTTGTCGAACTATTGCTTTTACATTAATCCATAATTCTTTGTTGTCAAACTCGGTGTTTGATAACATTCGTGTCACTTGGTCATGTGATACTGAATTATCCATCAGTCTGGATAATCCTGTAGCTGTTGCTAAACCAAGTGATATTTGTAAATAATCGGTGTAAAGATCAAAGATGTTGTTCATGGCTATCTCCGATAAATGAACATCACTATTTTACACAATTTGCACATCTCCGTGCGTAACATCAGTTATTTATAATCCATTCATTTCCATATGGGGCTTTTTCATAAAAAATTGCACCGCCATAATATGGCCGAGGTTCTTTAGGTGGTAAAATATTTTCAAACATATAAATTGGCGTATATGAACACTCTAATCGATCTTTCCATTTTTAGATAGATCTCCAATCTGTACATGTAGCTGTTTTATTAATTCAATTTCACAATTATTAAGCGGTTGAGTTAAGACTGTAGTTAAATCAATATCACTACTATTCGGATTAAAATCACCATAAGATAAAGAGCCGAATAAATATAAGCCAACCAGATTCTTACCTAAAATGTCTTGAATGCTATTTGCCATAGAAGATAGAATCTTATTAATGTCTTGGTATGGTGTCATGCTTTTTCACTTTAATAGAAAAATAAAGTCCAAAATAACGTCCGTTATTAAAGACTGTTGGATAAACTTAAAATATGCTCCATTATACCCTAAAACAAGTCTATAATACCAGTCTTCTATATCAAAGTTTTAGCAAATCATATTTGCTGATTAAAATGGACTCTTTATTGGAATTTGCTTTATGAAAATTGGCTATGCAAGGATATCAACTAAAGAACAGAATTTAGATTTACAAACCGATGCTCTAAAACAAGATGGTTGCGAAAAAATTTATACTGAGGTAATGAGTGGTACTAAAGCCGACAGACCAAAATTACAGGAATTAGTCAATAATTTGCGACCGGGAGATATTGTTGTAATTTGGAAACTAGACCGTCTTGGTAGGTCTCTAAAACATTTGGTGGAATTAGTCAACAAATTTATAGAACAAGATGTTGGACTTAGGAGCTTGCATGACCATATTGATACCACTACACCACAAGGTAGACTAATTTTTAATATATTTGCATCCTTGGCTGAGTTTGAGCGTGATTTAATTCAGGAAAGAACTACTGCTGGATTAGCTGCTGCACGTGCTAGGGGTAGACTTGGTGGCAAACCCAAAGGATTGTCACAGAAAAATGAATCTATTGCATGTGCTGCTGAAACTCTGTACAAAGAAGGCAAATTAACAGTTAGTCAGATTATTAGCCAATTGGGTATAGCTAAATCCACATTTTATAATTATCTTCGTCACCGTAATATTATTGTTGGATCATACATAAAAAATAAGAATAAATGACTACAAAACGCTTAATAATCCTAAATAATGCTGAGATTAAATTTTATTACGAACCAAAAAACTTTGACTCGGATGAGCAACAGCATTACTTTACGTTGGATAATCATGAGGAAAATATAGTTAATGGTATTGGCTCAACAACGAGCAAAGTATATTTCATTTTACTTCTTGGTTATTTCAAAGCCAGTAGACAGTTATTTAATTTAGAAACAGTCAAAAATATCAGTGCTAATTTTCTATTTGTAAAATCTAAGTACTTCCCTTCTTATAAGAAAAAAATCAAATTAAACATTAGTCGCCCAACTAGACTTGAATTAGAATATAAAATCTTAAAACTATTTGATTATAAAGTATGTGATTTAAGCATTAAGAAACAAATTGAAGTATTTGTAGCAGAGATGGTCAGTATTGATAATGACCCAGTATTCATTTTTAAAGAAGTGGTTCGATATTTACATAAAAATAGAGTTATCCTCCCAGGTTATACGGTTTTGCAGGATATTATTGGTAAAGCAATTACTGCTGAAGAAAAAAGATTAACACTGCTCTTAAATAAATTAGTCAAACAAGATATACACAAAAAGCTAGAGAAATTGCTTGAAGCCAATAATAGTTTACATGAAATCACTTATTTGAAGCGTGAATTAAAGTCATTTGGTTATAAGGAAATGCAAGCTGAAATCGTAAAACTTCGACAAATCAAAGAGCTGTATTATGTATCCAAGGAATTTTTACCACAGCTGAATATCTCTAATTCCAGCATTAAATATTATGCTTCATTGGTTGATTACTACAATGTTTATAAGCTTAAACGGATGAATAAAAAGAAGGCATTAATTTACTTGATATGTTTTATTCACTATCGATTTAAAAAAATGAATGACAACCTAATCGACTGTTTTATTCATTATGTTGATTGGTATTTGCATGAGGCTGATAAATATGCTAAAACATTTGTTGCACAACAACAAATAATCCAAACGGCTCAATTTAAAAAAGCAGCATCGATATTTGAAATGTTCTATGATAATCAATATGATGAATTTGCATTTAGTAAGATCAAGGATATTGCTTATAAAATATTGCCAGTTGATGAATTTAAAGCATTTACTGAATATTTAAATGATCAAAAATTTGACCTTGCAGCCTTAGAATGGAGTTATTATGTACAGATAGCAGGCAGAATCAAGAAAAACCTGCGACCATTGTTGCTAAGTCTAGATTTTAAAGGTAATAATAATTCTGCTAATCTCATACAAGCTTATGATTTTGTACAACAAAAGCTTACGGTTTATAAGACATTAATGAAAGTAAAACCTAGCGAATTTCCAGTAACCGCTATCGTAAAATCAGTATATCCATATTTATGTAATGAAGTTAGCAATACAAAAGTTATAAACTGCGACAAATATGAGTTTTGGTTATATCAACAATTAAGCCATAATTGTGGGGCTGGACATGTGTTTGTTAATGATAGCAACAAATACAGAAACTTTGATGATGACCTTGTTGATGATGTTTGTTGGCAAGATAAAGAAAATATTATAAAGAATCTTGGCTATAAAAAACTCATTGCACCACTGTCTGAAACATTAGATGAATTAGAAAAAGAACTTGAATATTGGATTGTGCGAGTTAATACTCGTTTTGATGCTGGTGAAAATCCACATATAAAACTATCGGGTAAAAAGTTAGGAAATACTTGGAGTTTGCCATATGCTAAGCTTGATGAACCTGACAATCATTATATTTTTAAAGATTTGCCGAGAATTGCTATTGCTGATATCCTTATTGAAAATCACAAATATTGTTCTCTTTTGGAATGTTTTACACCACTGGTTAATCGTTATAACAAATCAGAGCTACAGACAAGCAGCCTTTTAGCCAGCATAATTGCAATGGGTACATTCATTGGTCTTGGAGAAATGGGTAAAATATCTGATATAAGTTATAACTCACTAGCATCTACCACACATAATAGAATAAGACTAGAAACATTGCGTGCAGCTAATGATAAAGCTAGTAATGAAATTGCGAAGCTCCCGATTAGTAAGCATCATAATATTCTTGAAGAATTTATACATGCTAGTGCTGATGGGACAAAAATTGAAACCATACTCGACACTTTTAATTCAAGATGTTCACCCAAATACTTTGGCGTTAATAAAGGAGTGTCAGCATTGACACTGGTAGTAAATCATATTGCGGCAAATGTTAAATTACTTGGTGCTCATGAGTATGAAGGTAACTTCATATTTGACCTACTATTTAACAATACCTCAGACATTGATCCCGATATTCTATCCACTGATACCCATGGAACTAATGCTGTAAACTTCATCATTTTATACTTTTTTGATTATATTTTTGCACCAAGATATAAGGATACTGCTGGTAAAATTGATGGGCATATTTATGGCTTTAAATCAAAAGAAGAATACAGCAAATATAAGATAAAGCCAACCAAAAAAGTGAATAAACAGCTTATTTTGGATGAAGAAGATAACATCAAAAAAATTATGGTATCGTTAGCCACCAAAGCAACCACTCAAGGCGTAATAATTAGTAAGTTAAGCTCACATAAACGTAGAAATCGAACCAAATCTGCATTATGTGAATTAGATAATATTATCCGCAGTATCCATCTTTTGCGTTATGTTGATGATATTACTTATCGTCAAAACATTCAAAAAGCTCTAAATCGAGGTGAGTCATATAACAAACTTCGTCGAGCAATATCCTATGCCAATGAGGGTAAGCTAAATGTGCATTCTGAAATGTCTCAACAAATTTACAATGAATGTACCAGATTTATAGCCAATAATATTATTTTATACAATGCAAGATTGTTATCAAATTTACTGATAAAATTGGAAAAGGCTGGCAAAATTGATGAAATTGAAAAGCTCAAGCGTATTTCACCAATTGCTTGGGCACATATTAATATTTATGGACGTTATGAATTTAACAAGGAATTTTTAAATATGGAGTTTAATGAACTTATCAAGCTGATGAGCCTTGATAATATTAAGTTTGAAGAAAACTAGGTTTCAAAATTTTACACTTTTGAGGGGTTGGGTGAAAACACCCTTTATCTTTTAATGGTGCAAATACAGTTCCACTTTCTGGTAGATCTTGCAAATCAACTATACCTTCAGTACCATTATCAAACTGTAATGCTAATTTATAATCTTCGGTGTATCGACAAGATTTAACATGTAACATAATTATTACTCCAATGGTGTAATTGCTTTTAATGGATCGCGTTTCTGCGCTATTTCCCAATCCTCAAGTAGCTCTGTTCTATGTAATTCAACCCATTCAAAAACAAGATTAAGCGCGCGTCGCGGAAATTTACCCTCAATTACAAGATTATTAATATTTACAGTGATTTAATATTCTCTGTATCGAGTATGGATGTGCGGTGGATTATGATCTCGCCATTGCATCATAATAATGATTCCTAAAAATCGTGATATCTCTGGCATAAAACTTCTGTTAAAAATGCGTAAATTCTCACATAAAATCAAATAAATTTATACTTTGATTATTTTTAAAGATAATTTAGAACATGTAATAAATGAGGGTTTATTACACTATGAAAACCGAGTGATGAAAGTTATAAATTCCTTAGCGTACTAAAAAGTCCGAATTCTCTCGTGACCCCTATACTAAACGCGCAATATCAATTAGTTGCAGCAAGGTTCAAAAAAACCTGCGGTTTACGCATCTGAATTACCGCAGTAACTTACATAAATTATGTAAGTTACGTAAATTATTGCGATAATTTATAATAACTCTAACAATTATAAGTTTTTTAATATGCAATAGTAATTTTTGAAGTGAGCTAGTTGAATGCTCTTCCTCCATTTAACTTAATAACAAATTCTTAAAAACTGTAAGTTAACTAATTTATTTACCTTACATAACTTATGTATTTATAGTTTATGACTGCCTACCTTTAGGATGCTTTGTAATTAAAGAAACCAAATCTGCTAATTCATTTTCAGGTGTTAATTCTAATAGTTTAAGCCCAATCCTAATTATTTCAGATTTATTTAAAGTCTTACCAGCAAGTCCAAATCTACTAACTTGTGCAGTAATATTATCAACTTCATCAATACCAAAAGTAAAAGTTAGGTTTTTTGTAGTACTTACTTTTCTAGTTTCTTCATTATCACCTAACCCCATAGCTTTATCTGCATTTTTAATTAATTGATTAGTTAAAACAGCTTCAGTAGGTTTATTTATTTGTTGATTAACAGATTTACCGATTAAATCATTGAGATTATTCTTCTTCATATAATGCCCCATCTATATCTTTACAGCTTAATATTATAATATTCTACATAAAATACATAAAGTATTACAAGTTGCTTTTTAATTTAAAGTAACCAAATTAAGAACAGGTTTGATCATTTTCAACCTGTCGAAAAATATATTATGTAAGTTACATAATATATGTAAGAACTTCATCAGTTAAAAGTGCAATTTCATTTTTAGCTTTACTATTTTTTGAAGTATAAACACTTTCACCAGCCAAGGCAACCTCACCATAAACAGAACGATTATTAACCTGACATTTAAATAAATTAATATTTTCATCATTTTTGCAATAATTAATGATACTTTGTGATAATCGTTTATTTGGTTCACACATATTTGGCACAATTTTAGAAACTAATTTTTCATTGGTCATAGCGGCAGCAGAAATTAATTTTAATATACCGCTAATAGCCCATAAATCTGTAGAACTCGGCTTAACTGGAATTATAGCAAGATCCGAAACCAATAATGCTGATGCATTAAATTCAGTTTCAGTACTTGGAGGGCAGTCAATAATAATAACATCGTAATCAGCAATAAAATTTACAATAGAACGATGTGCTTTACCAGCAGCACTTGCTAAACTTATAACATGGCAAGGAAACGGTAAATCATCGGCTGCACAATTTGCCCAACTAGTCGCACTAGATTGTGTATCACCATCAATCACTAATACTTTTTTATTATGCCTAAGACTTAAAGTTGCTGCCAAATTCATGGTAATTGTTGTTTTTCCACAGCCACCTTTTTGATTAATTAGAGAAATTATTTTTGCAGCCATAAGCTAACTCCTAAAATACATCATTAATTTATATTACATAAAGTATTATAACATAATAATATACATAACTTATGTACCATATTTCCACAGCCACGCTAAAACAACTATTCCTTAAGAGTAAATACATGTTAAACCACATGCAAAAAGTGAATTTTTCCGTGAACGGCAAACGTAGAATACATCATTATTTAATTATGGACTGCTATTGGCTTTTCCTATCAAACACACAATTAAATAACACTTTATTGCAACTAATTTACAATTGCGTCAGCAAAAAATTAATAATAATAAATTTTTTTGATTTTTGATTAATTTAAGGCTCTAGAAGCGTTTGAATTTAATGCCATAATAGGCAATATCAATAATGTACTCTAATTGTTACTATAGCCCTTAAAATGCCAACTATAGAGATGTTTCTTTATAGTTGATACTTTTCTGAAGCCGTCAATTAATTTTAATTACTTATGTTGCGTTAGTTTTGGGATATCGTTAGGGATAAATTATTATTTAGTATATGATATTTATAGAGATTATTTTTATTTTTAATTATTATAATATTTTGGGGGTTTTAAGGGGGTAGCTCGCTACCCCCTTTGGATTAAATATATTCGCTTGCGAATTATTTATTAGTGAGGTGAGGGGGCTTAGGGCGGGCGCTATACGAGGTACGAGTATTAGCGGGCGAACTCACCTCACATAGTGAAATAAAATTTTGTTAAAATTTTTATTTCTATGATTATTTAAAGGATTAAATAAGGATTAGGGGTGCTATTAAAGATCATAAAATCAGTAGGATATGCTGTAGATTGGTATCTGATAGTAACCTATTTCGGTATCTGATAGTAACCTAACTGGTATCTGATAGTAACCTAACTGGTATCTGATAGTAACCTAACTGGTATCTGATAGTAACCTAATTTGTTAAGAACGTAAGCAATTTCATGTCAAATTAATATAAGCTGTTGTTTTGTGCTAAAATATGTTAGCTCGGTATCTGATAGTAACCTAATTTCTTGATTATTCATGATAAAAATATGCTTTGGGGATTATGTTAAATTAAATGTTTATTTGTATGAAATCTGTTGATCATGTAAGAAACTGTTTTATAATTGTTTAGCCGCGGGTAGTATCTGATAGTAACCTAATCGGGTATTTATCTTTAAAGTACTGAATTCTTAGATCAAGGATTCAACTAAATTGTGCAATCATCAAATAATAAAGCACAACAATGTAATGCATTGTTATGATTTATTATTTAGATTATCGGTATCTGATAGTAACCTAGTTTATAGTTAAAATCTTTTAAAAAGTTGTTGTTGAACTGGTTTACCATATTTATATATTACTAAATAATTATTTTCGGTAATCTCCCAGTTCCAATTAGATTTGTTATCCACTGTTTTAAAAGCTTGCTTAATTAGGTCTAAAGCTGATTTAAGCTTTTGTTTAAATCCTTTAAGTTCTGAAACGCTTCTGCAAAGTGTTTGTATATAATTTAATTTTAATGGAATAGGGTTATTATGACTTTCATAAAAACTATAAATCCACCTTGCTAATTGGTTATCACCAAGTAAATTACGGACATTTTGATTTATTAGTGTGTAATCTTTATCTGAAAAAATATTAATCATTTTTTTATTGTATCTGATAACTAGCTTACCATCTCCGTTACCATCAATAAAAACATCATCAATTAAACTACCATAATATTCTTTACCACTAACACGTAATGTGACTTTGCCGAAAGCAAGTCTCTTTGCTCGTACAATCAATCTGTCTCTGGTAATTTTTTGATTACTTAGGTTCATTAATTTACAAAGTTCATAAAGTGTTATTCTTAGCTCACTATCAACGTTATTCTTTTTTGCTAAATAAATTAATGTATCCCACAACTCTTGATCATTTTGATCTAAGTATTCACCACTAAATTTAATATCATACTGGCTCATGCTAAAAATAGCTTCGTCTTTAACTATAGATCTTTTACCTTTTTTTACAAGACCAAATAGAGCACTTCTTAAAAATCCATTTGGTATTGCTCTTTTTTCTTCAAAAATGTCAGGCAAAAATATTTCAGTAGGCGTTTGCATAAGCTCATCCTCTGCCCGTAATACAGCTATTTCCTCTTTAATCTTTTGCATATTCTGTATAATTAGAAACTTTTGATCTGCTACTTTTTCATCATTTAATTGTTGATTCAATTGTTGAATTAAAAGCTCTTTATCTGCTATAGACATTCTATTTTCTTCCATCAAAATACCACCAAACTAAAGTTAGGTCAATTTTATAATTAAGAATACAAATTTCTAACCTAAAAATTGAGGGATAACAAAGTTTAATGACATAACCCCAAATTATACATCATTAAACCTATAATTTTCTAAGTGTTTGATTAATGCAGAATACTGTCACTTAACCACACAGTTGGGGTATGTTTAGATATTGCAGCAAATCCAACGAACATAACAAACACGTTGGTATTACTAGCTTATATCGAAACATCCCAAAAACAATTGTTATTGAAACATTAGAAAAATATTCCAAAAATAGTTCCAAAACAGTTTTATCCCAAAATTAAGGCAGGTTATGTTTTGAAACGACCAAACCTGATATGTTCGTTGGATTTGCTGCAATATCTAAACATACCCCTAATAGCGCATTTCAATACAATGCTAATAATACGCTGTAGATATATACTATGCAAAAAGTTTACAATAGCAGTATGGAAAAATTATCACACCCTATATTAGGTATAACTGCGGCTAACATTCGCAGATTACGTAAACAACTTGGCCTGTCGCAAGAAGAGCTGGCAGATATTGCTGGTTGTCACCGTACTTATGTTGGTATGGTCGAACGTGCTGAAATTAATATTACCATAACTAATCTGCATAAGATTGCCACGGCATTGCAAGTTAATATAATCGAATTATTGAAATAGTTCTTAGCTATTTTGTTCTTTTTCATTTGTCTCTAAGTGCTCAGGTAGCGCAGCACGGAGTACCATATTCACAAAATCATCTAATGAGTTATCATTGCGATGTTTCTCAATCCATTCATATATATCATGCTCTATTTTTAGCGTAATTTCGCAAACTTTAGTCACAGATACTCTTTCTTGTAGAGCCTATCATTCTCAATTACTACATTTAGCTTCTCTAACGAAATAGCATTATTAATTAATTCTTTCATAGCCGCAGCTGTAGTTGCCAGGTTATTCCGAATACGATAGTTTTCAATCTCGCCAAAGATTAAAAAGTCTTCATAGTCATGTAAATCAGTGCGCATTTGCAGGGTTTTATTTATGTATTCTTGCCAGAGCTGTTTCGTTTGTCTGAACAAATAGTCGTGGAACATTATTGAATCGATAACTGTAGGTTCATTGGCAATAGCTAGCGGTGGATATAAGCTAAGTAGATCTTCGGATTTAACTCCACGCGACTCCTCAAGTTCTTCAGGAATGGTTAAGTTACTATCATTATGAAACACTTGTTGGCCAAAGTTCTTCTCGATTAAATCGACATAGATTAGCTCTTTGCTTTTCGGATGAATTGGTGTATAGAATGAGCAAACCTTTTTATCTAGTTTATAGCTCAGAACTGTACAAGTTATAGCATTTACAGGATTTTCTTCAAAAGGTACGAAGTTAACGATTGAGTAATCAATCAACTTCAAATCGTTATGTTGGACTAGCATTATTTATTTCCCACTATATTTTTCAGGATTTTATCATAATAATAAAACGTTCGTTAGGTGTATTAAATATCATTAATATATCTGAAATATTATTGTAAAATATTACTAATAAACAATGACTATCGGTATAATATCGTAAAGTTAATATAAAAGGATTTGGAATGTATGCCTTACAAGAGTCGTTAATTCCTGAAGAGTTTCAGCATAACTATCGGATAAGTAATATCACGCATAAATTTTGTTATAATGAAGATCAAGATTTAATGGTAGTTATTACCACATTCAAATATGATTTTTTTGATTTTGATGGGCCGAGTATATCTACTGGTTATGAAGGTAAATATTCCGGAAAGAGCATGATAACTTTAGCTGTTAATATTGAAACGGCTAAAGTAGATGTTACAAGCATCCAGCGCTTTGCTGACAATCATGATTTCATGGCAATACTCGAAGAAGTTAAGACTTACTATGATTTGCTGTTACAGATCTCTGATTCAGCGAATCAATTTATTGTCGAAGAAACCATTAAACCAGTTCAAATTAAGTTTAATATGCTCAATAAAGAAGATTATAAGCTATATTCCGCATTAACCGGATACATCAATAATCTTGAATCAAATACACTCAGTGCTGGTCTGCGTAGTATTATGAACTTTGGATTTAGGGTCCATGATCATGGTGTAAGGGTTTCACCAACCAATAAAGTCTACTTTGTTAAAGAAATGCCGCTTACTAAATCACGGTAGAAGCTTATCTTTCTTAATTTCTGTACTATAATTTACTAATTATCAAATCTGAAATAAGTGGGTGTTCTAATAACACCCCAGCATATTTTCTAGCTTAATAACCTATGTCATTACTTCAATTTCGTGAAGAATTTGTTTCCTTCCATCTTGATATCAAATAACTGCAGATTTCCTTTAATTAATTTAGGTATTGTTTCAAATCCAAAATCAGAAGCTTTGATACTATCAGCCGCTAATAAGCGATTGACAATATTAACACAACAATAACCATCTTCACGTGCGTTAGATTTAAATACCTCTCTGAACTTTATAATCACTGCTTTTGGAATTTGTTTTATATTGGATAGTTGTTTTTCTGTTTCAACCAATTTAGCTGGAACTACTTTTGGTTTAATTCGGATGTAGTACGTTAAATTGTCTGGGTTTTTTTCATCTTCCTGGCGACGTTCAACATCAAAGAAATCAAGATTACCGTCAATTAGTTTTTTATAACTATTATAGCCGTATTTTTTAGGTAAATTGATTGACTCGTTATCAATTAAACTTAAATGCGAAATAACTGTCCCTATTTGGATCCAGTCGCTAGAATCATATGAATGTGCATTGATAGCTATTTGAATATTTTCTTTATCTTTGTTATTTAACTTGCGAGCTTCTATACTTATTCCTGAGTTTGATAGTTGTTCTACGTCAAAGAAAATATCGCATGCCCGTTTAAATGCTAATGGCGTGGTTTCCTTACCAAATCCATAAACCATTATTGAATGCTCTTTTAGGATACTAATTAGTGGTGTGAAGTCACTATCGCTAGAAACTAAGCACATACCAGTTATATCCTTATTGGTATACATTATTCTCATTGCTTCAATTACCATAGCGATATCAGTTGCATTTTTGCCGGATGTGTATGATGTTTGATGGAATTCAATAAAACCGAATTCTTCAGCTATCTCATTCCACCTTTTCATCTGTGGTTGTCTAAGGTCTCCAAAAATTCTCTTTATACGCGCATTTCCAAGGTTAGCAATTTGAGTCATAATGTCTTTTATGCTATTTTTACTGGCGTTATCTGCATCAATTAATACTGCTAATTTTTCTTGTTTTTTTGAACCGTAAAATTGACGCATTTGTGAGCTTTCTTTGAAAATTAGTTTTTTGGGTGGGATGAGAATAGGAATAAATTATACACTACACTGTTAAGACCACTCTATTATTATAATTAATTATTAAATTTTTTATTATTTATACACCCTTCTAGACGCTCAAGCCTATCATTTATTTGCTTTAATTCAAGAATTACATTCTTAAAATCTCTTTCTAAACCGATTTTAATCCCTTCACTTAAATACTCCATATCCTTACGCGATGCCATCTTCAATAAGATATCAAAAAGCTTGGCGCCAGTTATTACTAGTTTAAACGGCTTACTATTGTTGTCTGTCATATTCATTTCCTTTAATATAAATTTTAGGGTGATTAAACGCTACGCGGGCAATCTGTGAGTGTTGGAGCAGGTTTACATGTATTATATTTATATTGCTTAGGTGAATTATCAAATATATTTATTATTTATATACAAAATATAATTATTATGCTAAAATCTCGGCAATTAATAAATATTCGTTTTGTGGCTAAATTTTGATTAGCTGAAGGCTTTGGATAATGAAAACTATTGCAGTCGAAATTAACTTTGACATTGATATCTTCAATTGGATACAGAAATACAAGCAAGAGTTATCTATTGATGAATTTGTCAATATGATAGTTAGAGCGGCAATGCCAGAACATCTTGCTGAGACTATAGATGATTAATTTACATGGATATTATAGTCATTAAACAGAAATATAAAAACACTAAAATGCTAATTATATTATTCATTTTATGAATATAAAAAGTATAGTATAATTAGCATTGCGATATATACTATACTTTTTATGGAGGTTTTATGAGAAATTCGTTATTAATTTCATGTCTTATAACTGCTGGGATTTTATCCGCGTGTAACAGCGGCGGTAGCTCGTCAGCTAGTGGCTGTGACCAACCATCCCAACAATGGACCAATCAAATTGGTGCTGCATCTAATGGTGGCGGTAGAATAACTTATGATCCAGTTAAAAACATGGCATACCGTGACTATGAAAGTGGCGGTAAAGTATTATGCATGGTTTCAGGAAGTGCTTCAGCATCAACGCCTTGGGACTGTAATACATTAAACAATAATTTACCATCAAATATTTCAATTGGCAGCACGAATGTTGTTACTGATAATTCTGGTAATGTGTATGCGTTTGGTGCTGGCAATAGCCAGTCATACTTACTAAAGTATGATGGTAGCTCATGGACTTCATATCCTTTAACTGGAGCACCGACAGATGGTAACAGTATTGGGGATAGTATCTTCTTCTATAATGGTAATTTCTACGCGGTTTCATACTCTGGCTCATCAGGTAATGTTACTACTAATTTAGTTGGCTATAATTCATCTGGCAGTTATGTTGGAAGTATTAATAATTTATATAATGGTTCTAGTCAGTTACAGTACGCAACATCGGCTATCTATAACGGTAGAATGTATGTGACAGCCAATAACCAAGTGCAATCAATTAATTTAGCTAATCCAAGTGATATACAAAATTTCACCGCAATCCCATCTCCTGCTGGTGGCATGACACTTGGACTTACGGTTAATGCTAATGGAATCGTCGCATGTAATATTTATGGAATATTTAGTAGCTCATTAAATAATAGTGGCTGGTCAAACATTGGCTACACGTATAGCATTACTCAATCAGGTCAAACTGCATATATAGGCTGTATGTATGCAGCATCTAAAGGAAATAAGGCACTTGTAGTTGGTTATACTCCAGATTCAGGTAGTGGTGTAAACGCTGTATATTTGCAGCCATAATTAAAGAGATGTTTATATGAAAAAAATTAGAAATCTATTATTAATTGTAATTGTGGCATTACCAATATCTGCTTATGCTGGTGATGATGCGAGTCTAATAAAAACGCGCTTTGTTTATGAGGTTCCATCCACAGTAGATATTGAAAAATTAAAAGCAAGTTTAAAAGATGCAATTAAATTCCGTGCAGTTGATAAAACTGAAGAGGTAAATAACTTCATGCCAGATGATTTACCTGAAAAACCTGGTGATGTCGTGTTTCCAGATAGTAATACTCCGAGTAGCAATAACATGTTTGGCTCAATAGTTTCAAACGCGATGACCACAAACGGTCAGATGGTGGCAATGAGTGCTAATATGAAAGGTGCTGTATATGGTATTAAAGGCTACTATGCTACTACCGTAATTGGCTTTTCTAAAAACAACTCATCTGAAGGATATGTTGGAGCTATTTATCCCTATGAGAAAGGCTACCGAGTTTACATCTATACCTTCTTTAATAAAAGCCGCGATATGTTTGGTAAAGCAGCTGATTGGCTAGTTGGTAAGACCTTAACTGGTGATTTGGACCAAGGCTATTCCAATGCTGTCCAGGTACGCGATAAATTCCTTGAGGCTGAGCCTGAGGCTACAATAAAACGCCAAGATCCACCGTTCTTATCGCAATATAAACTCTCAACGTTAAACACTGTAACGAAGATTGAATCTACGCCAGCAGTTAAAATGGTAGAAAGCCAAGAGTCAGGGATTAAATGATCATCTTGTTTTAGTTATGCGTTTTTACCGATACTTTGATTAATTCTAAATTAGTCAAGGTATCAAGCTTGAAAATAACTAATTAAGTGGTCTTGGCATTAGATTGACAAACATTTTAAAGGATTGTAATGAGTACAGCAAATGTATTGCCAGTAGATAAAATAATCAAGAAGCAAGCCGTGGCGGCTATCATTGGTGCCATTGTTGGAACGATATTAGCATTCGTATTTGGCTTATTTGGTTTAGCTTTAGGCATTGTGGCTATTTTGCGGAGTAAGAAAGCTCAAAAGCTTATTGAGGAAAATTCAGTTGAAGATAAAGATTTAGATCGTTACACGACGATTGGTCTAATTTTAGGATGGATATGTTTAGCTATTGGTGCGCTTAAAACTATTCCAATGATTATGTTTTATTTCTGAGACATGGTGATTTTGAGTTGAATAGAAATACTATTTTGAATAACAATCTGATACCATGGCTGTTATTTCACAGGAGCGCTTTATGTTTTTTATATGGTTATTATTGTTTATACTTTTGGTCATTGGATTAAAAATAGGATCTATGATGTATGATATTTATAGAAAACCACTAAATTACTTAAGAAAAAATCATTATAACATGAAAGCTGTCTATGGACTTCGTCGCGACCATCCTAGTTGGGTTCGTGAAAGTGAACGTCATCTATATCAAAAGAGATTAAGTAAATCAATCTATAAAATACATTTTATGAGAAAAACTAAGCGAGTAACATGTCTGACATAATACTCATTTTTTAAATGGTTGTACTAAGTACAGCAGCTCAAAAGCTTATTGAGGTAAATTCAGTTGAGGATAAAGATTTAAATCGTTACACGACGATTGGTCTAATTCTAGGATGTATATGTTTTGCTATTGGTGCACTTAAAACTATCCCAATGGTTATGTTTTATTTTTGAGATCTGTCGCGGAGAGTGACAATCGCAACAATAGGTATTAGCGAGTTTTGGGCTGAGTAGAGATACTATTTTGAGTAAATGTCAGATGCATCATTTATTATTTCCATGGAGGATGTTATGTACGTATTAGGACTATTTGGGTTTGTATTTTTAGTTTCTTTAATTAAAATTGGGTTCATGTTTTATAATTCACTTCATAAACCATTGTCTTATTTGAAAAAAGAACATTACAACATGAAAACGGTAAGAGAACTACGTATGAAATTTAGCCGTTTCGTTAGAGAAGATGAACGGCATCTATATTTATAAATGAATCCTTATATGGAATTTATATTTACCTTAATCACATGGAGGCAATCGTGATAGTACTGGTGTTTTTATTGTTTTTAGCAATATTTATAATTGTATCTAAAATTTATATTGTATTAACTAGACCACTTTCTCAGTTAAGAAAAGAGCACTATAATATGGATACTGTTAATTCACTGCGAGTACAATTTAGTCGCTTTGTCCGAGAAGACGAACGGCATCTATATCAATAAATGTCTAAGATCTAACTATTAAATTTTAATTATTGGGAGGAAACTATGGTGGTATTAGCTGTTAAAGGATTTATTAAATCTAATCAAATAAATAAGGAGTAACAAAATGTATGTACTATTAGCTCTATTCTTTTTAGCGGTATTAAAAATTGGTTCACTAATCTATTTTTCTTTAACCAAATCTCTTACTGAATTAGAAAAAGAAAATTACAATATGGATACGGTAGATTCCGTACGTCGCAGAATTCCTAGTTGGGTTCGTAAAGATGAACGTCATCTATATCAATAGAGATTAAATAAATGAATCTATCAAATGTATCATATGATTCAAACTAATGGTGTGACATGTCTGGCATAATCCTGAATACGGCAATCTTGAGTTTGTTGTTACAATTGATTTGGCTATACTACCGGCTCAAGAACTCGCATAAAACGCTAATTAGCAGCATATTTACCCTCAGTATATGTTGTAGCCTGGGTTTATTCAAAGTAGTAACCGTGATCCAACCAGAGCTGTATGGCAAAGAACAGATTACGGCACTATCACTCAAGGACGTAGTTACAGAACCATATTATTTAACCATAATAATCTTCGCTCTAATGGTGGTAACTCAAGTCATTAGCATACTTTATGCTAAATTTAGCATTCGTCATACATATAAACATCGCTATAATGTAACCTTTACCAGTGGCTTTTATCAAAACTATAGAGATTTAGTTAAGCGCCATTATAAACAGAGGAAATACCACGATAGCATTAATGACCGTTACTTACTTGGACCAAGTGGCTATCGTCGTTATCGTCAATTATCAAGTCTAGCCGATGCGTTAATCTATATAATGTTAGCGACACTGGTATTCGTCGACATATTCAGTCAGTTCTGGCAGTTCGCAGGTATTCTTGAGGTTTTATTATCTTTTGGATACTTCTTAATCAAGAAGATGATTAAACATAACGTTTATCCTAATTTTACAGTAATTGTAATTCATACTGATTTCACACCGCAGCAGATCATTAAAGAAATCCATGATAGTAATTATATTAAAGCATTGTTCACGATTAATAAGGTCTATAGCAGTGTCGACAACCATCAACTAACTAATCTGGGTGCGCAGGATCATTTAGTTATTAAAAGTGGCTTAAACTTAGATTTGCGGATGCTTGGCACTACTACGCAAAATAACCATCAGAAGATTGGGGTTCGCGTGATTGATCAGCAGCTTAAGATTTATTTAATTACCCATGGTAAAACTGATGATAATGACTTTGGCCAAGGAATTAATCATGCTTAAGGTAGTTCAACTGAATCAACTCATTGGATTGCTTTTGCTATATTGTTCTATTATATTTTTTGTGATTAAAAGAGTTAATAAAAAAACTTAAATAAGGAGTAATTAAAATGGCTATTTTAGGACTTTTCGTATTTTTAATTTTTGTTTCTTTAATTAAAATAAGTTCAGTATATTACGATGTTCTTCGTAAACCAATGTCTTATTTGAACAAAAAACATTACAACATGAGCGCTGTTAATCGTGTTCGTGCTAGATTTAGTTGTTTTGTCAGAAAAGACGAACAACATCTAATCAATCATTAAAGTCTATTCTAGACGGTGACAACGGCTTTTAACCAAAGGATTAATCATGCTTGACATATACAAATTAAGTCAACTCATGGGCTTACTATTAGTATATCCAATTTTTAAAGTCTATAAATTAACCGGTAAATATCGCTTTGGTAACAAGCTCTTTAAACAATACTTACCTATCCAGGTTATTAATCAGAAGATTACCAACACCCAAAATTGTATCTTTGTAAAGAAGCGTTTTATACAAGAGCATTTACGGGGGATTTACTTATTTCAAACTATAGGCTATGACTATGGGATTAATGAGCGCGAGATTTTCTATGGGTCGCATAAGGATAGCGTTATTTCCTATGGTGAGCATCACTTCCATGGGGCAAATTATGCGATCGTTGATATCGATAGTAGATTAGACGCTATGACCGCCAACGACATGTTTATTCTTGAAGAGCGTTATAACAGCTTAATCTACATCGTAAATCGTCAACATGAAAGCAATAAATACACTATTCTTTATCCAGATTTTAGCAATGATGCGCAGCGTGGGATGATTGTGGCCAATGAATTAGATCAATTTAACTTTAAAGGCAAAGTTGTTAGTTTAATACAGAATAAGAAAGTGGTTTAACGATGTGTATTTTGCTAATTATTTGCCGCAATATTTTTACTAGTGATGTATAAATGTTGATATGCATTAATGAGTATCTAATAAACTCTTTAATTAGCTCTTTTAGGGAAGTAGCATAAAATGGTATTCTTGCTTAGTGTATTACCGTTGTTAATTATTATTGGCGTTAGTTTAATCCATCATGTACTAACCACTGATGTAACTCAATTGTATTCAGAAGGTTATACTGGTGAACAAATTCATAGGATAAAGAAATTATATAGATTATTCAATTTTTATCGAATTAGAAAATTACATAAGAAGTTATGATTTTGTAACCATAATTGTAATCACTTTAAGTTAATTAATTTTTAAGGAGCGAATCTAATGACTTTCTGGGCACTTTTTATTATAGCTGCTTTTGGCTCTGGGATACTTTCATTATCAAAATTCTTATACAGAAGTGCTGATGATTTTGATAATTACAAAAAAGAAAATCCAAATTCAGTATTAAACAATGGTACCGTAATTTGCAAATACTGTAATAGCCGCAAAAGTTACATAAGAAATAAAGAGAAGATCTGCCAAACTTGCGGTAAACGATTATATTATGTTTAGTTTATTAATTAAATGTGGCAAATGCATATTAATCTAATCTTAGTTCCATGTTTTAACCATAAAGTTAAGGAAATCAGAGTCTGGCATTTAAAAACACAAGATCGTCAAGGTGCTGAAGTTGTCAGTGCCGGCCATTTTTTAGGAGGAGTTTACTCCGACATAAAAAACGGACAACTTTATAGTGTTATTTCATAAATCACTAAAACTTAGGTGCATTGTGTTCTTATTGTGACCAAATCAGATTTAGATTTGAGTATCGATCTAGAATCAATTACATTCAAGATTGTAAATTTTATATTATGAAGTTTAGTTGTTATTTTCAGGCAAAAGGACAGATAAATGACTACTGGCGCATTAATTGCACTTGAAGTGTTCATTGGTTTAGTGATTCTATTTGGTATCTATGCAGGACGTCATCCTAAGGACAAAACACAATTTAAATCAAAGAAGAAACATAACCGTTTATGAATATATTTTGTATTTTAACACTTACATAGACATCGAGTACTCTGTGTTTTTTACGTGTGTCAGGGGTTGTAAGCGCAAACCGCAGAAATTTCCGCGAACGTACTTTTCTAATCTA
>ERZ724511.48-NODE-48-length-43676-cov-7.574723_pt1 | contig 43676 bp, 79 predicted proteins | sample MGYA00376044_ERZ724511 | MGnify/ENA primary metagenome ERZ724511 (study PRJEB28724, sample SAMN07190887) | wastewater metagenome | isolation source: effluent of sewage treatment plant in Hong Hong | place: USA: Christiansburg, Virginia | collected 2016-03-01 ...
GACAGGGGCCGCTGCCCAATCAGGGAATACCGCCGTAGCGCGTCCCCATCGAGCGTACGGCACAGCCGAGTCAGAGGTGTTGTCGAATACCGTCGTCGTGACCGAGAAATTACCCGCTGCCACGTCGACCGCCGTGTTGATCACCGTCTGGGCCGTCCCGTAATACGCTTTCTCGGGATAGTCAGCCATTACAGCCCGATCAGATCAGCGGCGGACAGATCGCCTTCGACCACCAGGGTTGCAGCCGTCGCAGGCGTCGAGCCGTTACCGCCAGTCGCAAACAGCTTTTCGAGTCGGTTGCTCAGACGGGCCAGCACGCCATCACGCACGGTCGTCCAGCCCGCCGAGCGCGTCGCCCCGCTAGCTCCGCTCGGGATGTTCGTGAGCGCGTCCTGCAAACCCGCGCGGATATTGGCCTTGCTGCCGTCGATGGTGTCTCGGCCAGTCAGCATGGTTTGCAAATTCATCTGCTTCGTCTGGCAGGCAAGCTGCCGCGACTGGAAGATCGCGTTATTGAGAGCGGTATCAGTCGGGACCGTATCGGAGGGCGTGAAGTTGGCCCAGAGCACACCGTCGAACACTTCATTCGCCGGGATGGCCGTGCGGTAGCCGTAGAAGGCAGGCGAGGCGAGTGCGTTGTAATAGCCAGCGAGTCCAGACAGATCGCCGATGCTATAGAAGGCGTTTGCAGACTGGTCGGCGAGAATATCCGCCTTCAGTGTCGCTTTCTGTGCGGAACTCAGGGCCATGCACGCTCCGTGGGAATGGCGAGACTACGCCACCACGAAGCATGAACGATCAGCGCGCCGGAAAGGCACAACGCGTTGTAGTTACTTGCGATCTACAAGTCACCGCCTCGCGCAGAGCGGGCACTGCGTGATGTGCTCCAGATCCGCAATGTGGACGAGCACGCCGCCTCCGGGGCGCTTCCGCACGGGGAGCCATTCGCGCTTGACCCAGTGACGCACCGTGTTCTCGTGGGCCACCACGCCATGCCGTTGGAGCCAGATCGCGGCGGCGCGCACGCTGAATAACTCGTTGGGACGCTCGCTCATGCGGTCTGCCTCCACGGTAACGGGGTCTGCTCAGGCTTCCGCAGTGCCAGCCGTTCAGCTTCTGCACTGCTCATGCCGGGGTTGCCTTCTTCGATGATCGCGGCGCGTTCGGCGCGATCTTCGTCCTCGGGTGTCTGGGAGCCGTCGAGGGGGTGGATCATGGCTGGCCCCACATGTGATAACCGAAAAGGACGCCAGCGGCGAACTCCAGCGCGGCGAGCGCACACAACAGGCCTAGCTCCACAACGTATTCCTTGCTCATGGCTGCGGTCCTGAGAGGAGGCGCTCGACCTTGCGTTTCCAGTATTCCAATTCCTGCGCTCGATACCAGTCCGTGTCCCGGTGCATGTAGTCGATGCGGTCCTGCATGTCGGCCACGAGGGCGCGGAGGGCGGACTCTCGGGTATCCCACTGCTTCAGGAGGTCGCAGATGTCGTCGTGGACACGTCCCGCGTCGAGCGTGATCAGGCGTCGAACCTGACTACGGCTCACATACCGCTGGCGGATCGCGGCGAGGGGGTCGGCTCCTGGTGCGCTCATGGCTGCTTTCCCTTGTTCTTTCGCCACTTCCGCTCTAACCGCGTCAACCGCGCCTTGATCTTGCTAGCCTCTTCTGGGCGCAGAACACCCAGAACCAGCATGTGTGTGAGGCCAAACCGAATATCGGCGAATAGCTTACTCATGGCCATGATCCGCGCCGCCGCCTTGACCATATCCGAGGTGCAGACATACGGGTGAGTCAGCCACGCATAGGCCATCTCCGACGTGGCGCTACCATCTCGCACTGCGTTGCCAAGCCGCTGAATCTCGGCGTTCTGGTGTCCGATGTCCCCGCGCACGTCCGGCTCCTGCGGTGTGGCGGGAGGCTGGAACATGCGCTCACCCATCTTCTGCATCGCGTGGCAGTCCTCGCACGTCTCCCGTTCCGCTTCGGTCCCAGCGAAGGCGTGGAAGGCACAGTAACCCGTAACGTCTCGGCTCATCGTGTCTCTCCGTCCGTGGACTGGCCCTGAGGGGTGAGGGCGGCTCGGGCCATCATCAGCGAGCAGTCGACGTCGTGGGCGTAGCCTTCTTCGGCGTCCTCGGGCCGCCCCTGCGACTGACACCAGGGGCACTCTGGCATCCCGTCTCGGTCGCCGCCAGCCCGGTCCATGCCTATCGTCACATCCTGAAGCGCGGCCTTCAGGCGGTCCCGCTCGGCCTCAATCGCGTAGATGCCGCTGATGGGGTGATACTTCAGATCCTTCGCTTCGCCTTCCAGTTCCGCGATCAGCCGCGACTTCGCGTCCCGCTCGGCCTCGACACGCTGTACCGTCGCGGCCAGCGCCACCGAGTTATCGATCTGCGCCATCAGGTCCGACTCGGCCTGCTCGCGGATCTGGTGCTCACGGTCCCGCTCGGCGGTCAGCGTGGCGATCTCCTGCTGGTGGCGGGCCTCGGTGGCAGCTCGGGCGGCCAACAAGTCGTGGGCCTTCCTAATCGCGCAGGGTGCATGTGCCCGCCAACATTCCTCGAAGTGCGTGCGCCCGTTGTCGTCTGTAAAGTTGTCGGCCAGAACAGCTTCCAGCCGTGCCATCACCAGACGCCGCGTGACCGACGGGTCCTGTGGTGTCTCGCTCATCGTGGAGTCTCCTCACTCGGCACCGACCACGTTTCGCACGATGCAAAGGTGCCGTGCTTGATGTGCTGTTCGTCCTCGTGAAGCCCCAGTGAGCCGTCCTCGATGGCAGCCTGCGCCATCTTGTCGAGGAAGTCAGACAGCGGCGTGGAGCCGTCCTCGCGCTCGTCGAGCATGGCGCTCACCACGTCTTTGGCAAACTGAGGCGCGTCCTCGATTGCGAACGTGCGAATGTAATCGTCGGCTGCTTCATCGAAGGGATTCGACCAATCCGCGAAGGCTGTGGCATGTGCCAGCGTCTGCACGCCGATGGCGATGACTAACCGACCGTCCTCAATCGTGGCCTTCAGCGCCTGCCCGTAGTAGCGTCCCTGCCTCACTTGGTCTCCTCACTCGGCACCAGCCGCTTGCATTCCTGCTCATGGGCAGCCATGTCCTCGAAAGTGCAGAACTTGGCCCCGCACCGTGACATATACGGGTTGCACTCGCTGGCACACGTCTCTGGCTCCGGTGTCGGCTCCACGGGGGAGAGGGCCGGTGGCTGCACGCGAGACTGGATGAGAGCTTCGACTCGCTCGATTTTGCGCACGAACTCAGGCCCGCTCAGATGAGATGCGCGATTGCCGTGCTGGCGTCGTTCCTCAGCCGAGAGCTTGGATTGCAGGTCGGTCAGGAACGGGTCCGTCTCGCTCTCTGGCTTAGTCATCGCGTCACCTCGAATAAGTAGCGAGCCAGCGCTATCAACGCGGCTGCCCCGATAACGACACAGAAAGGGCCGGGCCAGATCACAAGCAACGCGATTTCGTCTGCGGTCATGGCTCTCGCTCCACCTTCATGGGCGCGATTCCGGCTGGCTCTCTCGATACGCCCAAGCCGAACCCGAATACTTGAAACCCGAAGCCTTGCACACGCTCAGACCAGACCACCCGCAGCGTGGTCCGAAACATGACGTGGCACTCACGGCCACCCAGCTTGATCTCAGGCCAATAAAGCTGCACCTTCCAGCACGGAGCCGACCAGTTATCGATGCTGGCGTAGGCTAGCATGCCATTTGACCGCCTGACCGTCATCGCTCCACCTTCAGGGGCGCACCGCAGTAGGGGCACTTGTTGAACGATGACACCAGCGGTTGAAGATCAACAGGCACCCACCGCGACTGCCCGCACGTCGTTTTAACGTAGGGAAGTCCTCGCCACACACACGGCTCCGGCTCCACCTTCGGACCTACGCATTCAGCGCAGTTGTGATAGTCCAGCTCGTGCGCGCATGGCTCCAGCGTGGGCGGCTCCGGCTCCACGGGGGAGACGGGGGCGGGCAGCGCGTCCATTGCCTCGATAGCCTTCGTCAGGTCACGAATGTCTCCGGGCGACAGCGGCTCCCATGCCCGAGCGAACGACGCAACCTGCCGTGCCGCCAGCAACAGCTTCGCAACCGTCTCGGCCTGTGAGCTGGCTCCCGAGGGGGGAGGATGATCGACGGCAGCTTTCAGCGCCTCACGATAGCCCGACATGAACGCGAAGATGCGCCCTTCGACGCGCTCTCGCTCGGGGAACTTATTGGAGTCCACCGGCCAGCCCAGCTCGCGGTAGTAGTCCAGCGCCGCCCACGTCTCAGGCCGATCCCCGTAGGCGATGGCCTGCCACTCTCGCGCCTGTTCCAGTGCTCGCGCTCTCAACATCAGCGGACCTCCTGCCGAAGAACTTCAAGAATCACAGTCTTCACTGCGTCGCGGGACCATCCGCCCAGGTCCCCGTGCTCCTGTTTGCTTTTCTTCATCACCAGCCTGTCGGCGTGCTCGCCAAAGCCATTGACGAACAGCAGCACCACGACCCTATCCGCGATCTCGTTCAACTTCTGCGCTCTCTCAGAGTCCTGCATCGTCTCCCCCGATCTCACTTCAGGTTGAACAGCGGAGTGCCGCCGCCGGTCACCTGGGGAAGCGCCCCGTTCCACTTCTGAACGCGCATGTATTCCACAAGCGTGGGGTTGATGCTCTCCGCGATCTTGCGGTTCGACGTGGCCTCCGCATCGGCCTGCGTCAGGCGGTTCTGCGCGTAGGTTTCAGCCTTGGCCCGCTCCTTGGCCATCTCCGCTTGCACCTGCACTAGTTCGTTCTGCTTCTGCTGGGCGAGCTGTGTCGCGTGGACCTTCGCATTGATCGCCTCGATGACGGCCTGAGGCGGGCGCGGAATACCGACGACGCCGAACTGGTCGATCACGACGCCAACAGGCTCGACTTCCTTCTGAAGTGCCGCCTTGACCGAGCGAACGAACTCTGCGTTGTCGCCCATGATCTGCTCGATATGGAATCGCCCTCCGTGCTCGTTGAAGGCATCCCGCGCGGCGTTTCGCAGCAGACCGTGGGTGTATTGCGACAGGTCGTCGTTCCGATACTTCACGTAGAAGGCGGGCACCTTGTCGGCCTGCAAGTGGTAGGACAGCGACACGTCCACCGCGATCTGCATCTGGTCGGCGTTGGAGAACGTGATTTCCTCGTTCGCCGCCGAACCTTCGTTCGGGTTGGCTGACCAGACCGCCGTCTGCACGAACGTCGGGTATTCGTAGATGCTCGACAGGAACGGGTTGTAGAACGCCCAGCCCGTGACCGCTGGTGCAGAATCCACGCCCTTGCTGTCCCCAGCCATGCTGACCTTCACACCGACATAACCGGGACCGACCCGCGTGCATCCTGTCGCCACGACAGCCACCGCCACCAGAACGACCGCCATCAGTTGCTTACGCATCTCGCTGCCTCCAAATCCGCTGTTGAAGCCACACATTCGCGCCGACAAACGGCGCAACCAGAACGAGCACCACACTCCCGGCCACGAACGACGCGTCAGACGGGCTGTTCAGAAGGCTGAATCCACCCGCCACCATCTCGAACACTGTCGCCAGCGCCAGCACTGCCAAAACCGGCGAACCTACCCACCGAACCAGATCGCGCATCTCCTACCTCCCCACCAGGACCGCCAGCGTCAGGCGGTCAGTTCAAACCCGCGATCGTGGCCCCACTGCTCGGCCATCGCCGCCGCAATGCCTTCGTATGTCTCAGACCGCAGCCGCCACCGCTCAGGACTTGGCGACAGCCTGTTCTGCCCGCTATCGGTCTGATTCGACCAGCGCGGCAAGCCGTCTACCATGCGCGGCTCAACGTGGCGCGTGGGTTTCAGCTTCGGCAGATTCTTCAGCCAAAGACAGGTCGTTTTGCTCGCATCGTGCCCGAACTCGTGCGGCTGGATAATCTGCGTCGGCTTGCGGATGCGCGTGCTGATGACTGACACAGGGTTCTCAATGGCAATGCGCTCGATTGGTGCGTCCATCAGAAGCCGAACAAACGCCAGCGCGTCCTCAGTCAACTTAGGATCGCGGAGTCCTCGCACGGTGCGATGCATCCCTGACACCGACAGGTAAGTGCAGGGCGGATGCGCGACCAGCAAATCCCACGAGCGGTCTAACCACTGCCTCACATCCCCGAGTAGATGGCGCGGAGATCCGTCTGCGGCTGGCAGCAGGTCGGCTGACCACGCCTCATGTCCACGCGCCTCAAAGGCGCTACGGACGACGCCTGACGACTCGCACGCCACCAGCACTCTCACGCTTTCTTCGCTTTCCGTGGACGCCCTTTCGGGTAGCCGCCTTTCTTGCCATTCTCACGCGCCGCCGCCGCTTTCGCCTCTGATGTCACCTTGCCGCCACGTCGCCCAAGCGATACCGCCGCTCTGTTCTTAGCCACGGGACATCGGCTCGATGATGTAGGTCGCCGTCTCGACGCGCTCGACCGGAGCCGCCATCGTCTTGTTGCCGGGATAGTGCTTCGCGCAGCAGTGGACGACACGCGGCGCTGCGCCCCACTTCTCCGTCACCTGATACGCCCGCTCGCCGTTGCACTTCGACCCGCCGTATGCGCAGTTGCGTTCCATGTCCATCACCTCTTGAGCGAGATTAAACCCAAGCGGTTCGGATGTCAACAACTATTTTGAGGCTACGGAACCCTCTTCACCAGCACCGCGAACGTCACCGACATGCGCCCCGTCACCCCCGGCTGGAGGCTGGACTTCACCGCCATCGCCACGCCCCGCTTGGCATCACTGATGACCACGCCGTCTGTCGTCGGGATGGGAGCCACGCCGATCACCTGAACGCGAGCCACCTTCGCGGCAAGGGTTTTCATCTTCGCGGCGAGTTGCTTCCTGACATCCGCCTCCCACTGCGCTGGCGTCGTCGTGCCTGAGGCGCTGATGATGACCGACTCAATCGACATGCCGGTTACGGTCGTCTCGTCCAGCGTGAACCTGCCCGTGCCGAGTTCGACCTGGAGCAGCGTGAAGGCATCCCGCGCCACGAGCCTCAGGCTATCGGCGTGAGTCTGGGCCTCCGCTGCGCCGGGAATCAGCAGCAGGAGCGCCGCCGCGAGGAGCGCCCTCATCGGCCTTCCGCCTTGTCGATGGCGGCTTGCGCTCGGTCTACAGAGCCGGGGTTGTCAAACATCCAACATTCGTCCACGCCTTCGATGATGTCCTTCAGCGCCGCGAGCAGGTCAGGAGCCGCCGCGATCAGGCGAGCGTTGTTGTGGGCGTTCGGCCCGTTGCCGGTGTAGCAGACCACCGTCGAGCGCCCTTCCGCATCAGGCGTGTCGGCGTCATCCAGCGACACGCCGAAGAGCTGAGCCCGAGTGCCCCGCTGCGCGCTCTGCCTGACGGTGTCTGCCACGTCATCGACGGTCTCGATGGGGCCACCGTCAGCCTTGCAAAACTCACTGAAAATCCACGGTCCCGGCGTGTGCTTCTGTTCCGTCATCACTTCACCTCGCGCAGATGTCGCCCGCGCTGCTGCTCTCGCCATTCGTGTAGCCACTGCGCTCTCAACGCCTTGACTGCTTCCACCACATCGACCGCGCAGGTATGGGGCAGCGCCCTCATCGGCTTTCCGCCTTGGCGATAGCGGATTGCAGCATGTTCAGCGTCTGCGGAAGCGGCCAGAGCGCACGGTCCGTAATCTGCGGTTCGTGCATGAGCGTGCCGAGCGCGTCCTTGCAGGCCGTGAGCAGGTCAGGAGCCGCCGCGATCAGTCGAGCGTTGGCTTCGCGTTCCTGCGCACCCATCGTTCCGGCCTGTGTCGGCGGATACTGCACACAGGCTAGCCGGTAGCGTGTCGGTTCCCCGCCAAACTCGCACGCCTTCAGCGCATCAATCTCTCGTCGGGGCGCGGTCGGACTGTTCCACTCGTTCGACTCCCGCGACACAACCCACGGTCCCGGCGTGTGCTTCTGTTCTGTCATCACTTCACCTCGCGCAGATGTCGCCCGCGCTGCTGTTCTCGCCATTCGTGTAGCCACTGCGCTCTCAACGCCTTGACTGCTTCCACCACTTCGACCGCGCACGTCTGCGGCAGGTTCCGCCGCTCCCAGATGATCCGCGCCAAATCGATCTCCCACTGCTCCACTACGCGAGGTCGTCCACCATCTGGATCCGGCGCCCGATCCAGGCCATCACCGGCACTGCCATCGAGTTCCCGAGCGCCTTGTATTTGTTCCCGTCTGCCGCAGGCTTGCCACGGTAGATGATGTCGAGATAGTTGTCGGGAAATCCCTGAAGTCTGCTGCACTCGACTGGCGTAAGCCTTCTGACCGCCATATGCTGCGCCACTGCCCCGACGCCAATCCCGCCACGCTCACCGTTCGGCGTCAACAGGGCGTTCGCCGTGCCGTCCTGTCGATACTCGAGCGCGTGCGAGTCGCCACGACCGCGAATTGCCAGCGTGAACGGCTCCGAGATAGCCACCGCCGGCATGACGCCCCCGTTCGCATGGCTCCCGACGTGCCCGCCGGCTCGAAGCGTCGGCGCGATGTCACCCGCGTCGGCGCCGTGATCCTTCGCTGAGAAGGCGATCGCGATCGAGTGCCCGTCCGTATCGAGCGGGCCTGACCGGTCCCCGTAGGTGATGACGTCGGACTGCCTGGCGTCAAAGGCCATCGGAACCAGCATCGGGCCGGCGCTCGTATCGCTACTATCCGGCTGTTTCCCGTAGTTCGTCGTGAGGCATGGTGCGACCGCATCCACTGCCACGAGCGGTGTGCCGCGTCCTGTGCCGTCCTCGCTGGCGTCGAAGCCGTCAGCCCGGAGGGAATGCGCGATCAGCCCTCTGTCGCAGTCGAAGTCGGTCCCGAGGCCACCGCCGCCAGAGCGGCGTGCAGGGACGGTGGGAGCGACTTGCCCCGCTTCTCGGCGCGGCGCAGGATGCCCCGACAGGCTCGCCCGCTCAAATAGAACCGCCGCGGCACGTCGCCAGTCTCCAAGATGGCCGACAACGAACACGCGCTTCCGTCGCTGGGCCAGTCCGAAATACTGAGCGTCAAGAACCCGGTAGGCGAACCCATACCCGAGTTCGCCCAGCCCCCCGAGCAGGGAGCCAAACGCCCGTCCGTCGTCGGCTGACAGGACGCCGGGGACGTTCTCCCAGACCACCCATCGGGGCCGATAGCGGCGAGCAATGGCAAGGTATGTGAGCATGAGCGAACCACGCGGATCATCCAGTCCCGCCCGGAGTCCGGCGACGGAGAAGGACTGGCAGGGAGTTCCTCCGACGAGAAGATCGACAGTTGCATCCGGCCACTCCTGAAACTTGGTCATGTCGCCCCGGTTCGGGACGGTCGGGTAGTGATGGGCAATCACGGCTGACGGGAACGCGTCGACCTCCGAGAAGGCGACCGGCTCCCAGCCGAGCGGATGCCACGCCACGGTGGCCGCTTCGATCCCGCTGCAGACGCTCAGATACCGCATTGACTGCTCCATCAGCCGAACACGGCCTGTATCGCTTCGTGCTTCGTGCGGACCACGGGCCAGTCGATGTCCTGCTGTGCGTCTGTCGCCTTCCCAGTGGCCGTCTTGACCTCCAACAGCACGATCCGCCGCGATGGTCCGGGGACCGAGACGATGAGGTCCGGAAGGCCGCGCCCGCTCACGTACCTGACTTTGCAGCCAAGCCCCTCCAGCGCCTTCACAATCTCCGGCTCGTTGGCGTCTCGACGCTTCCCGGCTGCGCCTTTGCGAAAGGTCATCGCAGATGCCCGATGATCATGCGGGAGGCGTGCTTCGCTTCGGGCGACTTGCTCATCTCGGCGGCTTTGGCCTCTGCCTCCGCCATGAACTGCGCCCGTGACTTGGGAGCCGTCCACCAGGAGGTGCCGCGTGGAGCCTTCTCGAGATGGCCACGGCTGAAGAGGGCCGTGTTGCTGTTGGCGTCGTGCTGGCTCATGCGGCCTCCTGCTGATTCCGCCGCTTCGCCAGATACTTCTGGGTGTAGGCCGAGACGATGATTCGGTGCTCCAGACAGTGCAGAAAGTGCCGCCCCGTGCGCTTGTTCATCTGCGCCGGTACGCCGCAGCGCACACAGCAACCGATCGCCCGCCACCGTGCGCGGTTCCGCCGCATCCGCTCGGCGTTCTTCGTCATGCCTGCACCTTGCGGTAGAGATACCCCTTGCGGCCCCTAGTCACCATCGTCGACGGGATGCGCTCGGCAATCCCGCGCTCGACCAGTCGGCCCACAATCGCGCAGATAACGCCGTTCGCACCGACACCGGCCCGGTCGGTAATCTCGGACACCCGTCGCCACTCGCCGTCCAGCGCCTGCTCGATGCGGTCCGTCAGAGATACGGACGGCTTCTCGGTCCGATAGGTCACCATCGGCCGGTCTGGCAGGCTCGGCGGAGGCACATCCCGCCATGTTGCCCCGCTCCACACGGTTTCGTACTGCTGCTGCTCGCTCATCGATCCCCTGCCTGTGAATGTCTATCGCCTGTATTCCCGCTCGCGTGCGATGTCGGCGTTGAGTCGCGCGATCTCTGTTTCGAGATCGGCGATACGCGCCATCAGTAGCGGCTCTCCACCATGCTTTGCCACGGCGGCACGAACTTCCACGGCGTCGTAGCGGGTCGAAAGCGGATACCTCGACATCGCCCACGACTGGCCGATCAATAGCGCCTTCACCGTGTCATCCACGAGCCGATACAGCGCCCCTTGAAAATTCACCTCTAAGTCGCTGAGCATGTGTGTTTCCACGTAGTCGTAAAGCACCTCACGCACCTGCTCGGCAGCCTTCTTCGCGACGTCTTTGAACGGCTGCTCATCCGACCCGCGCCACACGCCTTCCGCGATCCGGCGCGCCGCGAAGTAGGCAGGGCCGAGCGTTTCATATCCGTTCTCGGCCTGCTCGATGTCGCACTGCTCGATGGCTTTCATCGGTTCTCCCCTGCCTGTGAATGCTTGAAGTCCCGTGCGAGCGCCCGCATGGAGTCGATCCGCTCGCTGAAGTTGGTCCGCACCTGATGCGCCACGGTCGGCTGCTCCGCAATGTGCTGAGGCAGCGACTCTCCCTGCTGACTCGCGCAGCGGTGACAGCGGCGGACCTTCCAGCCTGCCGACCCGGTGATCTCGAAGGCCACATCCCCAACCTTCATCGACTCGCCACAGCGCCCGCACGCCTGCACCGCCCGCAGCCGATACCAGGCCTTCATGACGGCCTCGCGTCACGCATCAGGCGGTGCTGGTGCGTCTGGTAGTTCCCGCACTCGCCATCGTGCAGCCTGCGGCACTCTTCTGGCCAGCGATCGTAAGCTTCATGCTGCGACGGGCGATAACTCGTCGCCTGAGCAGGCCGGCTAGACTGCCTACGGTCAGCCGCCCGGTTGAACCAGCCAACCAGAAAACGCGGCATCCCCTTTGCGCTTTTACGGCGACGAGGGTCGGCCTCTAGCCACGCCTCAGCCTTTCGCAGCTCGGCTTCGATGTCCATGTGCGGATACTGCTCATGCCACGCCTGCATCTGCTTGGGCAGCAAAGGCCACGCCTTCTCCTTGCCTACGCATGGAAACCACATCCACGCGACGACCGGCTCCGCAGGCGGGTTGCCCGCCTCGGAGCACTCCACCGCAGGTGTCACCGACTCCGTATCCGACTCCGTTACCGACTCCGACTCCGACTCCGACTCCGACTCCGACTCCGCCGGGCCGGTTCCGTGCAAGGCCGTGCCTAGCACGAGGCCAGCACTAGGCTTTGCATAATTGCTAGGAATTTCTGGAATTATTGACTCTGGCTCGCGCTGGTGAGGATGCTGATGATGCGCGAACTTATCGATCTGAATGAACATGACGCCATCGACGGCATACCTCGTAATGAAGCCAGCGGCATCCAACTGAGCCAGCAATACGTGGCAATCCACGGCATCATCCCACGGTAGCAAGTCGGCCTTGATCCGCTTAGGACGGTCCTCTAAACGGCCGGCACGATCCGCAATCGTCCACAGCCCCGCGAACAGCAACCGCGTAAGCGGAGGCAGTTCGGCGAGATGCTCGTTGCGGAAAAAGCCGGGCTTGAGGAGTCTAGCGCGAGCCATTGCTGAGTAGTCCCTCTCAGTAGTCCGTAGGAAGGTTTCGGCGGGAAGGTCGTGGACTAGACGACCGTATCGGGCTGCATACCCTATCCCGCCGAAGATTGCTTGCCCAGAATACGCGCATGGCCGTTCTGGTGCAAGCGGAAAACTACGCTATTTCCCGGAAGTCGGCTGAGAGTCGCGCCGTCTTCGCGTCCAGCGCCTTCAGGAGCCGGCGCTTCTCGAGTTCCACGCTGCTGGCCGTGCGGGTGTGCGCGTCCTGTGCGATGTCCAGCAGGCCGAAGAGTTGCGCCTGCATGGCTACTTCCCGGCCTCGCGCCGAGGGAACAGTTCCCGTCGCAGATAGACACAGGCACCCGTCGCCACGAGGATCACCACCGCCCAGATCCCTGCTTGCGCCACGTTGGGATCGAGCCACACTGTGAGATTCATCCAAGCCTCTCTCTCACGATCACGCCGGTCTTCCGGTGCCGCCAGATGAAGCGTTGCGGCTGGCTCCGGTCGTCGGGCCCCTCGTAGTCGAACACCTTGAACTCGGGCGCCTCGGTGCATGACACCTTGCGCTGGAGGTTCAGCCAGGACTGCAACAGCAGTCCGTTGCTCACGTCGTAGATCCGGTCCGGATGCGTCGAGCGCGGGTAGGCGTGGTCCACGTCGCCCAGCTTCTTCAGGTCCGCTTCGCTCGTCGCCCCGAGGCGCTTGGCCCGCTGAAGCTTCACGCCGGTGGCCCGACAGCGGCTCTTGTCCCGCAGCCAGACGTCGTTGCGGAACGCCTCGGCCTTGTCTTCCTTGCTCTGCCGCTTCTCGGCTTTCGTGACCGCCGCAGGCTTCATCTCGTGCTTCGGCGTGGCCCGCTTCTCCGCGTTCACTTCGGCCAGCGTGGAGAGGTTCAGGCTGCTCAGATCGAGGCCCATTAGCTGACTGCCTCGTCGTTCTCATCCGCCACGATCAGACGACACAGACGCAGCACGTCCGCACGCTGGAACTCCATCCCGAACCGCTCCGAGAACCGAAACCCTCTCCGAAGCGTGGAAAGTGGATACGTCACCTTGTGAAGTCTCAGCGGCTGGCCTGTTCCGATCTCGTTGATCGCCGTCAGCGCATGAACAGCCCCGTCAAACGCGAATCGAGAGACATTCCAGTCGAAGCGATCGAGCAGCGCCGGGACAGTCGCCGCGTCTGTCGTCATCACCTGCACGACCACGTCCTCGCCTGCAACGTGGAAGCTGACCGTGCCAGTCAAGAACGGCTCGGACTTGTGGAACTCCAGCTGATCGAGACTGGGCAACGTGTTCAATCGCTCGGTCACTGCGTCACGACTTTCCGCGTTGAACGGACACCCGAGAATGAACACGTCGTAGTCCTTCGGAGTCCGTCCCATCACCGCATCACGAACCGCGCCGCCAGCAATGACGACCGCGCCGAGATGGCCGAGCCTGACCAGGAACTCCCTGTGCACTTCTTCGAGTTGTTCAATGCCCATCTTGTCTCTCGCTTCTGGTGGCATTCGCCGCGCCCCGACCTAGGTGTTGCGGGTCTCGCTCGCCTGCGTCTCGGATTGGCTACCGGACGTAAGGATTCGGACCCGCCCCGCGCTGATTGCGGGCTGCTACTTCCTCGGCTCGTCTCAGGCACTCCCCGCAGTAGGGGTGCCCGTGGTCGTCGAGTTCGTACTTCGTCATCTGCACCGGCCGCCGACAGTCCGCGCATGGCACGGTGTAGACCGTGGAGCGGCTCACGCCGCCCGTCCCTTCTGCGCCCGCTTGCGCCAGTAGTTCGGGTCCGGGTCCTCCGTCACGACGCCCATGAACTCGGCCGCGAACTTCCGGACCTGCTCGACGAACGTGTAGAACTCGTCACCGGACAGCTTTGACGTGCGCCGCTGGTCGATCTCGACTTCCATCTGCTCGCCGGTCATGCGGTTGAAGAACTCCACCCGCTTGCGCTCATCCGGCAGATACATCGAGCACATCGCGTCGTGAATCTCTTCCGGCGTCTGGTCGCACTCGCTGCCTTCCTTCGACATAGGCCCGAGCACCTGCGACCAGTAGTAGCGATTGGCCCGCTGGCTGCGCGTCTGCTTGCCGGCCGCCTTCATCGAGAACAGGACACGCCCGTGCTTGAACTGCCGCGCCGCGTCTCTGAACCGCTCCAGGTTGTCCAGATGGAAGCCCGCGTCATCGACGTAGCCTTCGGCCTCGAACTGTTCCAACATCACCAGCCCCCGCCGTCGAGCCGTTCACGCCCATCCGCGCAGCTGCGGGCGCAGCCACCCGGCACGGTTCCAATCGTCCAGATGAGACGGGACGCGAACGGCTCGAACCTCGCCATGTCAGAGAATCCCGACCGTCTCTTCGGCCTGCTGGGCCTGCTCGGCTACGGTGCGCTTGCAGTCGCCAAGTAGCGCCACGGCCGCATCGACGTTGCTGAGGGCCTCTACCTTGCCATCTCGGACGCGCTCCTCGAACAGCTTGAGCGTGTCGAGCCCGGCGTCCAGAGTTTCGAGCGTTGACGATTCGACCTGCGTCCAACTCCGCGTGCCGAATACGGTCTCGATGGCCAGCCGCTTCAGCTCTTTGCTCTTGGCGTCCTGTCCCTGCCAGAGCGCAACCAGCGTGCCCTCGATCTCCTCAAGCACGATCTGCACGCGCCGCGCTCGCTGCTGGTAGGCGCTGTCGCCCTTGCTGTCGAACAGCGCGCCGGAGTTGCGAGCTGAGTCCACGGCGCGCTGCTCGGTGCCGATGGCCAGCTTGTCGAAGTGCGGACGGAACACGTCGAACACCTTCGCGTAATCGCCCGGCTTGTAGTCGTTCAGGTCCTTCCAGGTGAAGGTGCGGCCGTTGAGTGTGCGCCAGCGGTCCTTCAGCACGTAGGCGTGATGAACGATAGACCCCTGCTTGGCGCGCGACTTCTTCAGGCGGGCCGCTTCGTGCTGGACGCCCTCCATCTCGACGAGCAGCGACGGCTCGTATCCAGCCTCGCTCTCTGACTTCATCTTGGTCCCGAGCTTCACGAGCTCGCCCTTGCTGCCGTTCTCGTTCTCTTCGCGGTCCCAGACGTAGCCGAGACGGCCGCTGACGATGACGTGCAACGGCGAGTTGAGCATCATGTCCGTCCAGCCGCGCCAGATCGTCTTGAGCTGGTCCATGTGCCGGAACTCGAGCCGGTTGACATTGAGCTTCTTCTTCAGCGAGTCGTTCAGCTCCTGCCACGGGTGCGTGTAGGAGTCCACGAGATAGGCGCAAGCCTTCGCCTCTTCGGCTTCACGGATGCCGGCGCACATGTCCTTGAACGCCCGGCTTTTGAACACGAGCAGCGGCACGCCCTCAGCCTCGAAGATCGGCACGAGGTAGTCGGATCCGTTCTCTGTGTCCATGAATGCGACCGGCGCGCAGTTGTGATATGTCTTCGAGATCCCGATAGCGATCAGTGCGCTCGTCGTCGTCTTTCCAGATCCCTGAGAGCCAAACAGCCCGACCTTCGCGGCCGACTGTTCGACGGTGGCAGGCTTCAGCAGTCCCATATAAATCCCTCTTCTGGCCGCGCCTAGCGCAGCCCCTCGTATTCCTCCCAGGTATCGCACCCGGAATCCGCCAGTGCTTCCAGTCTTTCGTAGCGGGTCAGTCGGCGGCGCGGGGCATGGTCGTCCCGGTCCGTCATCGGCTCGCCGTAGGGCGTTTCTTCGGTGATCCGTGCGAGCACACGAGCGCGTTCGGTCGGCGTGGTGTGCGGATGGTCGAGGCTGTGGAGCCACATCGCGCAGCCCCAGCAGGTCGGGGTGTAGCCGAGCGGGGCCACCTGAGACGCACCGACGAACTGCCCGCAGGCCGTCTCTTCGTGACCGTGCTCGTCGCGGCGGGTGAAGCCTTTGACGTAGTGGGTGTGCTGCTCCATCACGCACCGCCTTTCGCAACATGCTGTCCACTGCCGCCGCAGGACGGGCATGGCCCGTATTCACTGCCTGACTCGGTAGACCAGCGCAGAAGACGTTTGCCGCTACCCATGCAGTCGCCGCATTTGCCTGTCTCGCGCGTGTAGTTGTCGCGCTCGGCCAGCCGCTCCGCCTCCGTTACAACAACTTCAAAGTGCGGCTTCTCATACGCGGGTTGCCCTTTGCGCGGCCCCTTGCTAAGCGTGCGGCTCACCACGCATCCGGTTAGCATCACGTCGCCGGTCTTGCCGATGCAGCGCCACGCGAAGAATTTAAAGCGAGGGTCTGTCACGCCGAGCTTCTTGATTCCGACGCGCTCACGATGTCCGTACTGCGGTAGTTCGACCATCACGCGGCCGATGAGGTCCTCCACTAGCGCACCGCCTTCTTCGCGCTCGCGTCGAGCGTGGCCGAGCCCCAGACGTCGCTGATGGTGGCCGAGTCCCCGACGTCGCTGATGGTGGCCGAGTCCCCGACGCCGCGGATGGTGGCCGAGCCCCAGACGTCGCTGATGGTGGCCGAGCCCCCGACGTCGCTGATGGTGGCCGAGCCCCCGACGTCGCTGATGGTGGCCGAGTCCTGCACGCGCACAATGCGCCCAGAGCGCACGTCTCGGATCTTTGCCGTCCCCGCGACGATCCAGCAGCCATCGACAATCAGCCGACGCTCACCGTCTTTGATGACCATGCGCTGTGCGATCGCGCGGGTCGCGTCTTCAGCGGCTTTCTCGACTTCCGATGTCAGCCACACCGGGTTCACGGCTTCATCGATCCGCCACTGCCAGGCAGAAGCGTCGGTCCAGTCCGTGTCCGGCGTGAGTTCGGCCTTCGCGAAGTACGGAATATGCGGGTTCTCGTCTGGCAGCTTGAAGTAGGTGACGAGATCGCTGTGCGAGTCGAGCATTGGATGGTGGCGCACGCTGCCATCGCGAAGAATGAGAACGGAGAGAAATCTACACATAGCTTAGCGGCCTCCCTTCGGGGCGTCGTCCATCTCGTGGCGCGCGTCGTCGCCGTAGTGCAGCGTGGCGACGAACGCACAGGCCGTTGTCAGCGCCAGAATCGCCAGGAAGGAACCGGGATGCAGCGCGATCCAGTTCTCCAGTGAGGCGTAAAGGCCCGCGAACGTGAACACCGGCATGGCTCTCACTTGGCACGCTCCTTCAGCATCGCGTCGGCCATCTTGTAGGCGTCCTCGCTGATTTCACGGAACGCAACTCCACGGCTGGCGTTGATGGCTTCGCGCATCAGGCCGGTGAGCGCCTCAGCCGCGAAGTAGTCACGAAGCGTTGCATCCTGAACGTTGATGTCCTTCTCCATGACTAGGCCACCTTCCGCACGTCGTGGGTGACGTGAAACACGATGTTCTTGGCTCGCAGCCACGCGCCATTGAGGCCCGCGCAGTAGCAGCCGGACGCTTCGTGATCCGCAATGAACTGCTTCAGGGTGTTCAGCAGCTCCCGCGCTTCGGTCTGGTTGATCGCGCGATGTGCTACGCTGTCGGTATCCATCGACTGCTCCTTTCGGTCGGTGTGGCCCGTGTCTGACTCCACTCAGCACGGGCCGTTGTGTTTAGGCCAACTCGTACGTCGCCGCGAAGATGTCGGGCTTGCACGGGTAGCGTTCGCCCTTGATACCCGTGATGATCCAGTCACCTGGGCACACGATGTGCCCGCCCTCCAGCGTGTCGATCCAGCCGTGCGACTGCATGGAGTTGTGGCAGTGGTCGCAAAAAGCATCGCCGCTCACGTCAGGGCGACGGAAGTAGCGCACCACGTCGCCTTCCCATCCCATCACGCCCTCATCGCGGCTTGAGTAGTCGTACGGGTGGTCGCCGTTCTTGAACCACTGCGTCGCTTCGATCACCACCGGCTTCTTCCTGAACTTCGCCATTGCGCTACTCCTCAAATAATTTGTCCCGATTCCTGCCACCATTCGGGACCGATGGCTTCCCAGATCTCCCCGCCCCAGATCTGCCCACCAAAGGCGATCATTTAAGCGGTTCAAGTGCGGCAGTCACAGCAGTGGCCGGGGCCGTCCGCTGCTTCTCACTGCTCGATCTGGTCGGTGTCCTTGTCCGTCTGCACAGCTGCCCAGATCAACCAGAGCCAAATCACGATCCAGCACGCCGCCGCAAAGGCTACGAAGCTCGCGAGCGCGTCCTGAAGCGTCATCAGCAGAACCAGTCCCACCACGCCCACGCGCAGTAAATCGACGTCTCGTAGTACGCCGCCTGCACCGTGCGGGACGCCACGAGCGCCACGATCAGCGCCGCCAGCAGCCCCATCACGAGCCTGGAGCGCAGATACCGCAGCCAGCCGTTCTCATGCAGCGCAAGGCCGATCCCCACCACCGCGAACACCAGGAGCGCGATCTGCATCTCCACGGGTGCCTGTGTCGTCACCATCACAGCGACCATCACGCCACCTCCTGCGACAGTCCCTGTAGGCTGGCAAGTGCCTGCGCCATCAACGAGGCGTTGTCAGCGATCTCCTCGCGCAGACGCGCGTTCTCGGCTTCTTTCTGCTCGATGAAGGCCGTCCACGCCGACACCTCGTCTGGATGCAGTTCGTTGGGCAACGTGCCGTCAGCCTTGAGATACCACTGCGTACGCCACCCGAACGTCTCAGCGCCGCGCTTGTCGACGGAGTACGCCCGCTTCGCCTTCAGCACAACTTCGATGGAACCGCACACAGGGACATCGGCTCTTTGCCCGTAGCCACGTTTGACCTTCACGCCGTACACCCTGACGACTACATGCTCAGGCTTCATGCCCTCTTCCTCTCTTCGCCCTGTGTGGGCAACTGCGCCTTTGCCATCCGGGCTGTCACGCCGCGCCAAGCAGCGTATCGGCCGACAGGCCCGTGAGCTTCACCACGCGCCGCAGCACGTCCGCCTTCGGCAGTCGGCCCTGTTCGTATTTTCCGTAGGCACGCTGCGTCACACCGATGAGCTTTCCGGCCTCGGCTTGTGTCAGCTTCTGCCGCTCGCGCCACTCCTTCAGTGTCTGCGGCTTGGAAGGCCGTTTCGTTCTTTCCATGCCGAGAACTTTAGTTCAGCGTGGCCTACGTGTCAACAGGTATTTTGAGAAAAATGCAGGCGGGCGTCTAACGCTTTTCGTCCCCGCTGGCTGGAGTGCAGATGGACTCACAGCGGGTAGCCCGCAAGTTCCCCGCGCTTCTGGGCGGCGGTGGCGATGCGGTAGCGGCTGGCGAACGTGTTGTAGGCGACTCCGGAGTGCTGCGATGCGGCTTGCACGGAGTCATACTGGCGAACCAGGGCGAGGGTTTCGGCGAGCACTTCGGCCGTGAGCTTGTGTGCCGCCACTACGCCGCCTCCGGATTATTGGCGCGCCACTCGTTCCACTGCGTTTCGGTTTCTGGATCGAGCGCGATCCATGTCCAGCCGTCCACGCGATACGCCTCCCATTCCAGCAGGTCAATCACGAGAAAGCGCCGGGTGTACTCCTCAACGCGCGTTATCAGCGCCTTGAGAATGGGGCGCTCGTCCACTTCAGTTGCCCGGAAAGTCCACGTCGCCGATCTTCCGGCCGTAGAGACGGATCGCGCCGTCAGGCAGGGAACACGGCTTGGACTCCAGCGCCGTCAGACGGTCTACCACGGACTGCTGCTGGCCCACGAGCGCATTGATCAGATCTCCGATGCGCTCCACCGATTGTCCGTAGCCGTTGACACTGGCTTGAACGGCTTCACCCTGTCCTTGCAGCATGTCTATTTTGGATAGGATAGCCGAGAGTTGCGAAACCACCGGCCCGAGGTCGGCGGGGGGTAAGGGCTGCGGTCCCGGCTTCACGGGAGGCGGCTCAATGGCCGTCCCGAGGCGATTGCGGGGCGTCACCGGCACGAACACCTGCCCGGTGATGTCCTCCCCTTCGGGGTTCTCCACCAGCCGTCCAAGGCCCGTCCCGGCTCCCGTCACCATGTCCCAGATCCACAGCCGCCCGCCGCGATCTTCGTCGTCCTGACGGGCGAGTCCGTCTTTGGAGATCGGACGGTTCGGGTCTGCGCGCTTGGTGCCCCATCCTTCGCCGGGGATCTCAAAGGCCACCTGTTCGGCAAGGCCGATAGACCACTGGCGCACCTGTTCCTCAATCTCGGGTCCGGGCGGTCCCTGTGGAATGGGGAACTTGGCGACGTAGCGGGAACGAACGGCTTTCACATCAGCGGGGAGTTGCATAATCAGAATCCTTGTGCCCAGAACACTGACCCACACGCGAAGCCGAACAGCCAGAAGGCCACCCACGACACCAGCGTGAGCGCCGTGGCTGCGGCAATGTCGAGCTTATCCTGTCGAGTGAGGTCGCTCATTCCTTGCTCCCGTGATGCAGATCGCGCCACCCTCTGCTGTTGTTCTCCAGCAGTTCGCGGACGTGGGCAATGTCGGACTTCAAACCGGCCAGCGTTTCCGCGAGCACGTCCTTGTTCACCTTCGTCGCGTGCAAGGCGTCAATGCGCGCGTTGATCGCGACGCTTTCCTTAAGCATTGTGTCTTTCAGCGCGTCGAACTTCGCCAGCAGATACCCACCCGCGACGAGCGTGCTCCCGATCCACACCGCCATCGGCCAGTAGGCGATCCAATTCGTCTGTGGCACGATTTCACCCCGAGCGGAAACAGTTACGGTCGCAATCGCCACGCAGGACGCAACCAACAGCCAGAACTGCACTTGCATCTTGAACGGAGCCGCCTGGAGCACTTCACGCGGGCCGATCCAGCGACGGACGGTGACGTAGGCCATTCCGATCATGGCCGTTGCCTTTCGCAAGGCATTGACAGAAAAGCCGCATGGTAATCTGTCGCCTGTATGTGGTCGAAAATCTGGACCGGAATCGTCGCGCTGTCGTTCGCCCTGTGGTTCACCGTAATGGTCGATCGACCTGGCGCCCTGTACGTCGTCGGCTTCATCGTGCTTGCCTACGTTGTCCGCGCCGCATCCCGGCCGCGCCCGCCGCAGCCCCCGAGCCAGCCCCCAACGCCAACAGCGCCCGCATAGCGATACGACCCTCTTCGCCCGGCTCACGACCGCCGCCAGACGACGGACCCAAATCCGCCACGTCGTCACTGAGCCGCGCGAAGACATCCTCGTCGTACTGCTGCGCCATCTCTTCGGCTGTCTGTGCTGCCGATGGCGGAAGCATCATCTTGCGCGTCAGTGACTTGTCGCCACTCGCCAGCCCTGAGGCCACCTCAAGGATCGACTGTTTCAGCTTTGACGGCTTCCCAGAACCGTCAAGCACTTCCCGAATTGCCTTCTGCACGTCACCGCGCGAGGCCGACATCTTGTTCCCTACGATGTCCTGATAGATCGGAGCGCCACCGCTACCACCCGTAATCAGATGATCGCCACCGGCCCGCGTGCCAGGATCGTTGAAGTACTTGGACGTGTACTCCACGTTCTCCATCTCGGCTTGCATCCACCGCAGCGCCTTCGCAACATCTGGACTCTCGGCAGACATCGCGGCCGACGCTGCCGATGCGGACGGGTCGCTGCTGAAGGACTTCGGCTGCATCCGCCATGACTCGCGCCCGGTTTTCCCGCGTCCCGGCACGAACTCGTACGCGGTCGGCTTCGCTTTCACCACCGAGATACCGGACCGATCGGGAGCCGCAGGGGTCGCGGGCAATGTCGGAGGCGTCCCACTTGACGGCACGACTGGCCCGCTAGACTTCGGAGGCAGTAGACCCGCAGGCGCACGCCGTGCATACTGGCCCGGCACTGCCCGCACGTACGACGGATCCGCGCCGCCACCCAGTCGCGTATTCGCCTTTGGCAGCAAGCCCGCGATACGCGGCTGCGCTGGCATAGGGACCGTAACAGGAGCGCCCTTGAACGACGCGAACGCGCGACGGATCAAGGCGTTAGTCGTCTGCTGCTCCTTGAGATACTTGGCCGTTGCCGTGCCAGCCCGCGCCGCCGCGATGTCAGCCGCACCGCTGAAGTCCCCATGCAGCACTCGCCACGTCCCGCGCGCCATGTCAGCCGCCGCCCGCACCTTGCCGATCTGCTCGCTCAGGCTTTCCGGCTGCTGCCGCGCCGCGACATTCGCCCGACGCATGGCCGCATCTTCAACTTCCAGCAGCGCCCCATACCGGCGCTTCAGTTCCGCCGCCGCCTGTCCTTCACCAGCCGCATCGAGCTTGCGATAGATGGCCGTCCGCAACGCTTCAGCCTCGGCCACGGTTTGCGCCGTGTCAGGGTTCGTTAGCGTGGCCCGCCCGCGCGCGGCCGGAAACTTGTTGTAGTACGCCTCAAGATCCGCATTCGTCTCACGCAGGAGCGTTTCGGCGTCTTCAAGGCTGAACGTCCCAGTCCGATACGCTGCCGCGATCTTTCGCACGCCTTCGGCCTGCGACGGATTCTGCATCTGCACGCGCTTGGGGATGCTGCTCTCGATCGCGTCCGCCACGTCGGATAGATCAACCTGCGCCTGCATGGCCTTTTGCGGACCGGACATCTGCTCGTACTGCGACCAAATACGCTTCTTTGCATTCTTCGTCGCAGCCAGCAGATCGTCTACGGACTCAATCGGCTTGCCCAGTGTCTGCTCGGATGCCTTGATCTCAGGCATCGCCAGCCCGAGGCCTTTGCTGAAGTTCACGCGCGTATTGCGCGGCTTCAGCGCCTGCACCATTGCCGCCGCAGGTTCTACCGGTACAGCGGCCCGTGTCATGCCAGCGATCGCCCCGCCGACGCCATCCTCCGCCGCACCCGCCGCCGCATTGCGGACAGCCCCGACGACAGCTTTACCGCCCTTGTAGACGATAGAGCCAGCCGCGGGCAGCACCGCACCAGCCGCCATAGCCGTGGGATCGCCGCCTGTCTGCACGGCTGCTGTACCCGCACCGGCCGCGCCTTCCGCAGCCATACGTGACAGCCAGGAGAGCGCCGACACGGACTTAGACAGCCGCGACAGCGGCACCGCAAACTCTGCCGCCTGCTCGCCGCCTTTACCGATCATGCCAGCGACGGAATCGGGCGCACGCATCGCCGCCTGCGCCTCAGGCGATTCGATCACGCGTTCCATCCCGAGGCCGCGACGGATCAGATCCCCTCCGTGAAACGCCGTGCTGAGAATGCCAGACGTGGCACCTTCGGCCATGTCAGCCGCTGCCGCACCAGAACCGCGCAGGAAACCAAGCACGCGAGAATCAGTAGGCTTATTCAGACCGGCGCGATCGGCCCATGTCGTCAGCCGGGACAACTGCTGCTCTGGTCCCTTCGTTCCAACGGCGGCAAAAATCTCCAGCAGTTCGCCTTCAGTTGGGGGACTGGTCCCGCGAATCGTAATGGACCGGCCAGTCTGCGGATCACGAACGGTGTATTCCGGCATTACCGCGCCACCACCTCAAACCGACCAACCTTGAGGGTTCCGCCAGTCGCTGGCGTAGTCGCTTGCGACGGCTTGCCTGTGCGCTGCGGTTTCATCTCCGGCAACGGCACACGCGACGGCACATCCTGCGCCGCGCCTGTCAGAACGTCATCAAACACCGTCGCCGGGTCAAGGCCGTACTTCTTGACCTGCGCGTCGATACGCGACCGCTGCCCGCGCGTGTAGGTTTTCATGTTCTCGACGAACTGCCGCGCCGTCTCTACCATTGCGCTCAGGTCGCCAGCCGTGACGCCGGCGCCGCCGCTTTGCAGACGTTCCGCAGCACCCTGCATCCGGTTCAGGAGCGAGATACCTTCCGCCGATCGCGCGTACTCCGACTCACGCACGACCGACGTGGGATCCAGAATCTTCTGGAACGTCACCAGCACCGCCTGAGAACCGCCGTTCTTATCGCCCGCATTAAAGCGAGACAGGCCGGTCTGCATCAGCGAGTACTGGCGATCCATCTCGCGCGCGGACTTCGTGGCATCCGTCCACGACTTCGCCAACCGCTCAGAGAATGAGAAGTCCTGCGTTGGCGTCAGACCATCGGGCCGGGGCGCAAGCGGCCTATCGTCAGCCGTGCCGATCTCACGCGTGGCCTGCCGTCGCAACTGCGCCCGTACGCTCGCCGGAGGCTCCTGCCCCGGATGGCTCATTTTCCAGATGTCTACCAGATCGGCCAACTGCGCTTCCGCAGGCGTCAGCTTCGGCGCGGGCGTCGCGCGATCGTCGATCGTGTTGAACAGCTTCCGCGCTTCCAGTTCTTCCGCCGCCGTCAGGGCATCAACCTTCGTGCCCTTGTCCTTCGCGTAGCGCGACAGGAACCGGCCATAGTCGGTCGAGGCGTTCGCGTCTGCACGCTTGGGAGCCGGGACCATTGCCCCCGAGGCGTCTACCGGCCGCGTCTGCGTCAGTCGCAGCGCATCCGCCACCGGAATCGTCTGCCCGTTCTTCAGCTTCACCGCCGCGCCAGACTCCGCAAGGTCATCCGGGTTGTACCCGCTCCGCGACAGCCCATCAAGAATCTGCGACAGTTCCTTGAGCTTGTCCGCGCTGCCATCCGGCAACGGCATGGACGCAAACTCATTCGGGTCAATCCCGTAGGCGTCCGCGTGCTTCGTGATGGTCGATCGCAACTGCTCGAAGCGGACCGGATCCGTCTCCTGCTGCAACCGGCCCATCAGTTCCATCGACATGGACGCGCCGACCTGCCGCCGCCGCTGCGCTTCCTGCTGCTGCTGGCGATCCTCATTGGCGATGCGATCCTGTTCGGCCATGTAGCCACGCAGGACCGCGCCGTGCTGGCCCTTCGTCGCCATCCCGAGGGCCACGGGTCCGACCGCTTGGATCAACTGTTTCCAGTCCATCAGTTCCCCCCAGACTGACCGAGCGCCGCCAGGATACGCGCGAGATACGCGCCGAACGTCGCCGAATTGTTCTGTGCGTTCGCGTTGTTCGTCTGGTTGCTGCTCTGGTTCAACTGGCCCAACTGCAACAGGTTCGACAGGGCGCTATTTGTGCTCGACGTGCCCGCGTTCGACGCCTCCAGTAGTAACTGAAGCCGCCGCTCGTCCATCCCCGGCAGCAGGGACGCCGTGCGGACCAGTTCCTGCGACCGCTGCTCCATCTCGTTCCGCTGCGCGGTTTCATTCTGAACAAGGCTTGCGAGAATCGCTAAGGCTTCCTGCCCGCGCCGCTGCTTCTCAGCCACCGCCTGCACGCCAAGGTCGTTGGCCCCCTGCGCGACGGCCCCCTGATAGGCCCGGTTCGTCGCTTGGTCGAGAACATCCAGCAGGCCCGATGACGCCATGAAGCCACGGCGGGAGGCTTCCTCTCGGTTCCGCTGATACTCCACGTCCCGCGCCTGCGTCACCGGCTCACGGTACCGCGCGATCAGCGCCGCATCCTCGCCAGCGGTATACGGCGCACCCTGCAAGCCCTGCACGCGCTCCAGCGCCGCCCGCTGAAGGGCAATCGTCATCGGGTCGTTGATCGGCTGGCGCAAAGCTTTCAGCCGGGACAGAATCTCGTTGACGTAGAGTTCGGTGCTTGCGCTGTTCCCGTAGTTGGACGCCGTGTTACCACCACCGCCGTCCGTGATGTCATCCCACGACGCCCCGAGGCCACCGCCGATACCAGCACTCCGCACCGCGTCAAACGTGCGCCCGCCGATGGTCACTTTGTCGCGCTTGGAGCCGGTCAGGGTTGCGCCGAACTGGGGATTAGCCGCGATGAATGCTTCAAGATCCGCCACCGTGCGACCGCCCGAACCGAGCCACGCCTGACCAAAGGCCGTCCAGTCACCGCTCCCCGTTCGCGTGGTCGCTGGCGCAGTCGGCCGCGCCGCATAGGCCTTTCCCTCCGCGCTGTTGCGGATCTGCGAGTCCCAATCGTTGACGGTATAGCCCCACTGCCCGTTCCCAAGATCGCGCGCCCAGTTCAGGTACTCGCTGTCGCCAATCTGCTCTTTCGATCGGCCGAGTGAGTTCTTGTAGACATCCGCGATGGACCCGAATATCCGGTCTTTGTTGGAACTCATGGGAGGGTTGTCGGGCGTCGTCGTTGGCCCCGGCCATCCCGTATCAGCGTCCTGCTGGTTGTCCCAGTTGATCGTAGCCATGTGCTACCGCCCTCCCATCAGCCGAGCGTACGCTTCAGCCACCTGTGGATCCATCTGGCGCTGTGGCATCGGACTTCCGGCGTCTCTGATGGCTTCCTGAAGCCGGGGATTGTTCTGCGACGTGGGCGCAAGATTGCCAGCCAACTGCATGGCCGCTGCGTAGATCGGGTCGCTCTGCTTGCCGCGTGCCGTCTGCCCCGCGATCAGATCCTCAATCTGCTTCTGGAGCGAGGCATCCATGCCGGAGCTGGGCGTATTGAATCCGCCCGTGGCTGCTGTGGCCCCAAGGCCGAGCAGCGGGGCCAGCGTTCGCATCCAGTCGGTACCGCCTCCAGTCGCCGCATTGGCGACGCGGTTTACGATGCTGGAGCCGCCCGCTGTGCCAGTACCAGACATGGACGGCAGCGCACCAGTACCAGCCAGATTAGATGCAAGCGTAGACCCGCCCGCGAGCGAGGGAGCCGCCATCGCAGGCAATGCGCCAGCGCCCGCAAGATTTGCCGCAAGCGTAGACCCGCCTGCCAGCGCCGGAACCGCTGACATGCCCGACAAGGCTCCCGCCCCGGCCAGATTCGCCGCCAGCGTGGACCCGCCGCCCAACGTTGGCAGCGCAGCCGCACCGCCCGCCGCACCCGCGCCACCGATCAGCGCAGGCAGGACAAACGGAGCCGCGATCGCCGCCCCGGCCCCGAGGCCGATCAGCGTGTTCCGCATCTTGTGCCCACGCGGGTTGAAGTTCCCGCCCGGATCCACCTCGAAGTGGCCCTCATCGACCTGCACGCCGTTTGCCTGCGCGAGTCGCACAAGCTGATTAGCCTGGAACTTCGACAGGTTCACGCGATCCGGCGTCTGGCCCCATGCCGCCAACTGGCGCACGTACCACGGCTGCGAGCGCATCCACTGGTTGACGCGATCGATGTCCCGCTCAGAATTGTTCTTCGTCAGTGTTGCGACAGCCATGCTCTACCCTTCCAGCGCCACGATACCCGTCGCAGACGCCACCGTGCTCGTGAGGTATACCCGCGTGTCATCTGCCGCCCGCTGCACCGTCAACGGCACGATCTGCGCCCCGACCACATCCAACGGGAGAATCGGCAGCAGCAGGTACGGTGCCCGCCCGAACTGATGCCGGATCGTGAACGTGTCCCCCGGCGTGGCAGGCGTCGTGAACTCGTAGAAGCCCCCGCCGAAGTTCTCCATCGGTGTAGCGTCTGCCGGATGTCCCAACCGCAAGTCCTTCACCAGTGCCTGAAAGATGCGCTGAAACGTCGGGCGCAACTCCCGAGGCAGTGAGGCGATTTCCCGCTCTACGTAGCCTAGAGACGCCATTACGCGCTGGCTCGATAACAACCAGACAAGATGAGTGTCGTCGAGCCGGTGAATGTCGCATCCGTCATTGCCGACAGGCTAGACGCGCCAGCGGCAGGCACATAGGAAAGCGTCACCGTAGTGGTCCCGCTGTTGCCGATATACGGAGCCAATGACGCAACAGACGCACCTAGAGCGTCGTAAAAATTTGCCGAAAGCCCGCTGAAGTATGCAGCCGCCGTGAAGGGTAACCCGGTGATAGTCGCCGCTCCAGTGCTCGACCCTTTAGCGGTCAACACAATTCGGAGCGTCACATACACCAACTGACCAACCTTGACGTATGCCCCTTCAGACGTGCTCGTTGTCAGGCCAACAGAGGCACCGCCGAATTTCAGGGCTGGCGTAAACGTGCCTTCCTCGTAGTCATCCAGCACATTGACACCGGCCGAGGCGCTTTGTGCTGCGGCAAAGGCGATCTGCTGCACCGCGCTTGCGCCATCCGTGGTGATGCCGGGTGAGTCGCCCCATGTGCTGTTACCCCTCAGCACCTTGTTGACGGTGCCTGTCCCAGAGGCCAGACGCGCCTCTGCGACCGTACCAGACGCAAGCGCGGAGGCATTCAACGCCGTGAGCGCCGAGCCATTCGCCGCAGGCAGCGTGCCGCCGACCAGCGCGGTTTCGATCGCGGTGACTTCATCCTGCAAATCGTTCGCGTGCGACGCCTGGACGGTATCGCCAGCCAGCTTCGTCGTAAACGACTTCACCCCGGTAGGGAAGGTTGCGCTCATAGCCCGCTCACTCCGCTTTCAGGAATCAGCCCGATCCGGTAGGTGAACCACCGGAACGCCGCCGACCCCGTATAGGTCGCCTTCATCTGAATCGTGTGGCCTTCCGCGTTGAGTGGAAGATCCATCGGGATCTGCTGGCGCCCGACGCCGGCATACGTGCCCGTGCCGTACGTCGTCGTGCCGTACGCATCCAAGCCTGAGCCGATGTTCACGGTCTGCGACCCCATCGAGACGCCATCCACCACGAATTCCATCGTGAACGCGCCCGAATTCGGCTCGACTTCGACGTAGGCATCGGGGAACTGCGCGAGATACGCACCCGTGGCAAACACCGGCCCGTGATAGTCACCGACCATTGCGGAACCATTAGCCGTGGTCCCGACGCGCTCCTCTGCCACCGTCCCGACCGTCTGTGACCACGAGAACAGCCGCCCGCGATTGCCCGTGGTCGTCTCGTTGCCGTCCCACCGGATATACCCGCCGATTGCGCGATCGGTCGTCGTCCATGCCGGGACATCCTGCAAGCGCGTGCGGTTCAGATCCAGCAGCCATTCCCCCGCCGTGCCGAACGGGTACAGGTTCGTGACGCCGATCGCCACTTCCTTCGTCGCTTGGTGATACACCAGCGGCGTACGCTGCAAGTCCGATGCGCTCGCCGTCGTCACGTATGTACGCCAGCCAACCGCGGAAGGCGAGAAGCCGTCAATGTCGTACGACAGCAGCCGATCGGAGGCTCCATCGAACAGATAGATCCCTTCCGCCGCCGCGTGGATCGCGCCGTCCTCCAGCGCATCCACCGCGCAGGGACCGAGCGCCCCCGCCTGACTCGCACCAGACGGCCGCACCTCGAAATCCAGCGAGGTCTGGCCGATGACCAGAAACACGCGGGTCTGTCCGAACACCAACAGCGTGTCGCCTAGAGGCAGCAAGGCCGTGATGTTGTCGCCGCGTTCAAACGGGATATCGATGTAGAACGAGTCCGCCCAACTCTGGTTCTCAAAGACCTGCGTAAAGTGCAGGCGGTTCGTGATCGTGGCGTGCCGCGCCCACCAACGGTTCTTCCAGACCACGCCGAAGGCCAGCAGAGGCGGTACGTCATGGTCACTCGGGGCTTCCGTCCCAGACCCCCACGAATTGCTAGTCACGTCGTAAGTCACCGACGCGCCGCCAGGATTCGCCACGGTCCCGATGCGTCGCCGCACGGGTTCTCCCGCCGTCACATCGCGCCCGTAGACCACGAGCGTATCGACCTGCGTATCGGTGTGCTTGTTCAGCGTCAGACGGACGGAAAGATTCGCGCCAGCGGGCGTATGCTGCACCGTCGCTGACTCGTTGCCCTCGTGCAGCAGGCCGTCATCCCGTCCGGAGTAACTGAACTCGTAGACGTTGCCGCTGACCAGAGAGCCGCCAGCGAGATTGGCCGACGATGGAGCCGCAGACGGAGCCGCGATCCCGAGGTTCGTCCACGTCGTGCCGTCTACGCTTTTCTTCGCTGCTGTGGCCCCGTCGAGGATCGCCACAATGTCGCGGTCGTACGGAAAGAAAACCTGATTCGACGTGCTCCACCCGGTCGAGACGGTCGAGCCGAGCACCCATCCGTCTGTGGGCTTGTAGACGCCGCCGTTCCACGCGAGCAGCGAGAAGGCACTGACCGAGCCGAGATAGATCCGGTTGCCGCCCTGCGGTCTACCAGAGCCAAGCGAGGCATCCGATACCGTATCCCAACCGGGGAACATCACGAGCGCCCCAGGTTCGCGCAGGGACCAGTTCCGGCACACGCGGGCGCGGTTCGGCTTGAGAAGTGTCGGGGCTTTGCGTTGATCTAGCCCGCCCGACAGATCCTCGACCGACAGCAGCCGTTTGCCGGTCCCCGACAGCTTGGTTGCCCGAATCGAACTCGGCATGGGCTAGTAGCTGGAGAAGTCACCGCTGCCGTACGCCTGCTGCGTCTCCGGCATGTACTTCACCGGGTTCTGACGCGCCATCGCGCCGCCACCGTAGGACAGCGGGTCGCCGCCGTTGCTGCCCCAGTTCGTCTCCGGCTTCTTGTAGATCGGGTCTTCCGTGTTCTCGGTCGTGATCGGGTCGAACGAGCCGGGGTCAGGCCCACCGGGGCCGATGAACTTGAAGATCGGGTTGCCGACTTCCCCGCCGCCAGTCGGCTTATCGACGCCGCCGCTACCCATCAGCGCGGAAATCAGCGCCTGAAAGAGCGCAGCATTGGGGTTGAACCCGCCAGCCTGCCCGCCCGTATTGATGTTGCCAGCCAGACCAGCCAGCGGGCTTGAGCCGCCGCCGCTCATGTTGCCACCCGGAGTCGGAGCACGCGCACCGAGCACGCGAGGCGCACGCAGCGAGAGGATCTTAATGGCTTCCCCGAGGTCGCCTTCCATGTTGCCGCGCTGCTGGCCCATGTCCGCCGCGTCCTGCGTGGGCATGAAGTTGATACCGATCGGTGCGTTAGCCATGTGTTGAATCCTCAGCCCCTGCAATGCGGCCCGTCCACGGGGCCAAGTCTTCCGGTGTCACATGTGGTCCCGTCGCCACCCCGCGTATCCGTGGCGCACGCACGCCGATCGTCCGTACCACGCGCTGCGGGCCATGCTGCGGACAGATCGGAGCCGTCTCCGCGTACGCCCGCTCACAGCCACACGCCAGCAGCAGCTTCATGGATACCGCCGTGGATCAGGCACGCGACCCAGACCGTGCGCCGCTTCTGCCCGATAGTGACGCGCGAAGCGGACCTGCTGCCCGCCTTTCGGCTTCATCGTGGCGAAGTACTTCTCAATCTCCGCATCGAACAACTGCGAAAACAGTCCTTCGCGCTGCGGGTCCTTGCGAAGCTTCTCCAAGTCGAACGCCGCGTAGTACACCAGCGCCCGATGATGAAACCGCAGGGACTTGATCGGGTTGCTGCTGACCGTGAACGGCTCGTCTGCATCCGCGCTCATGTCCGCAGGCAGCACGACGGCATGGACGCGCACCGCCGCCGTGTCTCCATCGAAGTCTGGGGCCGGAGCAAAGCCGAGATTCAGCGCCCCGCCGTTCCGGTCGATGTAGTAGTACTTGGGAATGCCCGCCGTCCACGCGCGCCAGCCGGGATGCTCCGCGTTCAGCCGCTCGATCGTGGTGAAGGTGAGATCGTCGCCCTCGTAGTACCACGTCGTCGTGCCGTCCGTGACGCTGATGGACAGGCCCTGCTTGGAGATCCACCCGAAATCGCTGATGGAGGCCTCCAGGTCGTACTCCCGAGTGCCATCCACCAACGAGATCGAGACGGAGCGCGTCAAGCACTCCGTGCGCTTGACGAACTCCACCTGTGCGGCATTGATCGCCGCTTGTCGTCGCGCAGTCGTGAACCGTTGTGACCGGTCTACTGTGCCGAGTTCGCGGTCAAGTTCCGTGCCGTACAGCTCAAGAAATGTCATCGGGCTATTCCAGCACGATCGACAGCACCCACGTTCCGGCCACCGTGCCCGCCGCGATCGTCAGGCCCTGGTAGCACAAGCCTTTCCGACCGTTGAGCAGATCCGCGTTGTCCGACGTGCCTTCCGTGATGTAGTCGGCTACGACCGACCCATCGGTCGCCGTGACGAGCAGCCGCTGTCCCGCCGTGAGGCCGGTACCCTGAAAGTTCAGGCCCGCCGGAAACATCACGCCAGTGACGGCATCGCCCGTCGCCGTCATCTGGATCGAGCGCCCCTGTCTGGTTACAGCCATGAGGCCCCCTTATGCGGTGACGTTGATAACCGCGTAGTTGATCAGGATCGCGCCGGTTTCGGCCGTGCCAGCCGCCGCGTTGTTGTTGCTCACTTTGATCTTGAACGACCCTACCGCCACCGTCGTGACCGCAACCGCCGTATTGCCGCCGTTGCTGCCCGACTGGATGGACACCGCGACCACATCGGCCACGCTCAGAACGGCAGAGCACGTCACCGTGAATTCAGCCGCCGCTTCAGCCGCGAGCGATGCGGTATTCGTGGTGATGACACCACACTGGGTGTTCAGGGTCACGCCGGTCGTACGGTTCGTCGCCTGGGTGACTGCACCCTTGCCGGTCATCGTCAGCGGCACGCCCACCGCAATGCCGTTCGTGAAGTTCGTCGTTGCCATGTGTTAGCTCTCCGGTGAATTCCCTGCGGGCAGTGCCGGAGCACCACCCGCCGCGTACGGGCACCCGCAGGGACGAAGCGCGGAAGGAACGACGAACTACGCGCCGATCGTCCCGTACAGGTTGCGCCAGTCGATCGAATCCCACACCATGCGGGCGCGCAGCTTGTACAGGCGGTTGCCGGTGTCCGCGTCGGTCATGGGCGCGGGCTGGTAGATCGCCCGGCGTTCCATGTAGACGAGGCCGTTGGCTTCCTTGTCCTTCGGGACGAGGTACCACGCGTCGGTATCGGCCAGGAAGGGATTCACGACGATCGTGATGTCGAGATCCTTCATAGGGTTGATGTCGTTGTTCGCTTCACCGGGGATCAGCGCCGACTTGATGATCCGCATGGCGTTGAAGCGGTTGGCCGGGGCGACGTGCAGGTAGAACCCCTTGGCGGGCATCACGATCTGGCCGGACTCGATCTTGGTGTCCGTGTCGAGGTCAATGAACGCCTGCGCCAGCGAAGTGACCGAGAGATCCGCATCCGAGGACGGGCGGTTCTTCGCGGTGCCGCCGCGCTTCAGGGTGTGAGCGGTCGAGAACAGCGCCACCGCGTCGGCCGTGGTCTGCGTGGTGAAGCCGTTGTCGAACACCAGCGCGGCCTGCTTGTCCTGCACCTGACGCATGGAGAACACGAGCCACTTGGACTTCTTGGCGAGGATGTCCTCGCTGTCGTCCTCTTCCGCCGTCTCGGTGACGGCGAACTGGAGACCCCACTCCAGCGGGGTGACGTCCTTCGTGAACGCCTGCTGGATGATGTCCGTGGCGTACGGCTCGCCTTCGGGCTTCTGCGGCACGTCGCCGAAGGGCGCGAAGGACACGATGCGCTCGAACTTGCGCGTGGTGGACTGCTTGCGGAACAGCTTCGGGAAGATCGGCTGAAGCTCCCGAACGTTCTTGTCCAGAAGGGCGGTGACCTGCTTATCGACGTTGTCGATATTGGCCGGGAGAAGTGCGCGAACCTGTGCCATGTCTCTAGCTCCTCAAAAGGGTGAAAGCGGAGGGCTAGACGCCCGCTCCGAACACGGTAGCCTTCGGATCGAAGTGGACGACGACCATCGCTTCGAGGTCGCCTTCAGCGGTCAGCAGGGCGTTGGTATCGGGGTTGTGGTACTTCTCGACGACCACCGAGTCAGCGCCAGCGTTCGTGGTGTCCACGACCCAGATGTTCAGCGAAGCGTGCTTCTTGATGCTGCGCGCCGTGCCGATGTCCGAGAAGTCCACCGCATCAGACGCGACGGTGCGAAGCTGGAACTTCAGTTCCGGCTTGGCGACCCACACGGCGATCATGCTGCCCGTGGTGCCCGTGGCGTCCTGGCAAGCGACGCCGACGATCGCGGCAGTCGGGGCATCGGCCGCGACCTTGATACGGTTCTCGTTGGATGCGGCGTCGAGGATGACGGGGTAACCCGCCTTGAACGTCTGCGACGCGGCTTCGGGATAGTGTCGAATCTCACACCGGCCGTACGGGCGCATGATGTCGCCATTGCCGGGAACGAAAGTAGCCATGTACTACGCCTCCACGCGGGGCTGTCGCCGCCGCGAGAACAAGCAGAAATCAACTGTTGTGGAGGTTGGATGCGCTTGACAGGCCGTTACGCCAACCGACGTAAGACCCGCACGTCTGGCACATGGCAGGGCCAGCATCTGCATCGGACCACTCAGGGCTGGAGCGGCAACAGGTGGCGTGATCTGACGGGACGCCGTACCCGCAAGCGAGAAACGTGCAGTCTCAGTTTCACAGAAGGTAGAACACTGTCAAGCGGGGCGCATCCGAGGGGAGGAAACTGCGCCCCGCCCACAGCCTCTAGGCGTCGATCGCGTCGTTCGCTTCGTCGCCGAGCGTGGACCGAACCCGCCGCATGGATTCGATCTGGATGCCGCCGTCGTGGATGGTCTGCCCGGCTTCGTCGCCGAACTCCCGCCCTGCCAGTTCGCTCAGATCCGACTGCACCTGCTTCTTCGAGCCGAAACGAGCCGTGCGGATCTCCTGCTGCTGGCGCTTAATGTAGAGCCACACCTCCAGCGGCATCTTCATCAACACTTCCTTGCCGGTATCGCCGCGCCTGACGTAGCTGTCGCCGGGATTCTTCACCCGGTCCGACACGTCCTCCACGTCCTGCAATTCGGCGATGTCCACGGGCACGTAGCCCTTCTCCTTCATGCTGGCCCACCGGCCTTCGCGCGCCGTGTTGATCCAGTAGACGAACCAATTCCGCACCGGCCGCGACGGACGACACATCGTGCATGCCGTCTGACCAGTCCGCAGGCGGTTCTGGTGCTCCGAGTTTGTGCAGGAGTCGGGCGACTCGCCCTTGAGCAGAATCGGCAGCGAGCCGGGATCGTTCGGGTTGGAGAACCGCCGCGCAATCACGTTGATCGCGGGGAAGTCCTTGAACCGCTCCAGCAACGCCTCCGGCGTGGTCATACCAGCCGTGGACAGCGGAATCTCCGGCGTCGGAACGCGCTTCTTGCGGGCCATTATTCGTCACCTCCGAGCGCGATCCCACGCCGACCAGCCACACCCGTGGCGAGGTTCTGCGTCGAGCGCAGATAGTCCTTCTCGCTGATGCCGTTGCGCTTCATGAACGCCCGTTCCTCAGCCGACACCACCGCCCCACCGCCAGCCCTGCGCCCGTTCTGCGAGGCCATGTACAGCGGCTCGTCCTGTGCCTTCGGGGTACGCCGGTTGCGCCGGTCAATCCCGATCGCGTTGTTCACGACCAGTTCCACGACCTGCGGATTGGCGAGCAGATGCGGAGGCAGCAGCTTGGCTACCTCGCGAATGCTCTCCGGCGTTGCCAGCGGCACGCCGTCGTCATCCGTCATCGCCAGCGCCTGCCGCATGTTCGTCTCGGCCTGCTGGTTGAGCGCCAGCCCGGCAAAGGGCCGTACCGCGTCCTGAGACGCCGCCTGCGCCTTGCCCGCCACACGCGCCAGCACCCGAGCGCCACGCGCCGCGTCAGGCGTCACGCCGTCAGCGAGGTAGAACCCGAGGTCTTCCGCCATCGCCACCGCGTCAGCGTCGTCAGGCTGCACCGTGGACTCCGAGGAGGTCCGCGTGCCCTGCGCCGTCCGAATGGCTTCCGCGCGCAGCTTCGGGTTGCTCAGGACCGCATCGATGATCGGGCTGGCCTGCGCCAACCGCTCGTCCACCTCTTTGGCACGAGCCGCCAGCGGTTCCAGTTCCTTGATGCGCTTGGCCGACTCCCGCGAACCTTTCCGCAGGCCGACCAGGGTACCAAGCGGCACGGTCACCATCTTCTGACCGGACTTCGGATCGACCTGTGCGCCGACTTCCAGCGCGGTCATCAGGTCATCGGCATCGTCGGACCCATCAGCCGGGATGCCGTCGTGGATCTGCTCCTCTGCGGGCTTCTGTTCATCGCTCATGCTGCATCCGCCTCCAGCGGATCCACGCGGGCCAGAATCTGCTCCTCGTGGAGAATTACGTAGCTCACCCCGTCTGCGTCGATCTGCTCCCCGACTCCGGGCGCAAACAGCACACAGTCCCCAACCGACACGTCGAATGGTGCCGGTCCCAACCGCTGTACCGCCCGTTTCGCGCCTGCGATGTCCGTCCCGAACTCCCCGATCAGGCCGAGCACCGCATCCAGTTCCACCGTTCCGCGCTTCTGGCCGACCTGCACCACGAGGCCGCGCGTCGCGACTTCTATGTTGTAGGCGTCTACGGGCTTCGCCAGGATGATCCCGCCCGCTGTGACCTGCTCCTGCTGGTAGCTGAAGCCGGTCGAGTCTTCCTGTTCCGTAGGTTTCGGGGGGAGGGCCACCAGCACGCGATCCCCAATCACGCGAATCATGCCCGTCTCCACGCCGCGAAGGGCTTGCGGACGGTCTTCTGACCCGCCAGATAGGCAATCCGCTCCGATGGAAGATGCGCCACGCCACGCGCCGCCTTAGAGGCGCTAATCACATGCTGCGTGGCGTCGTGGACGGCCGCTTGATCACCAAGGGCCACGAGGCCCACCGTCTTCTCGATCTGCTGGAGCGTCGCCTCCGGTCCGTGCGTGTCATTGATCAACGCAAGGAAGCGCGGCCAGCCCGGCGAGGCCAAAAGGTCTTTCAGATCGCGTACTTCGTCTTCCTGTTCTGGTGTCATCTAGTTCGGACTCCCTCCCCCTAACGATTGCAACAGCGCCGCAAGCTCAGGAGGCGGACCACCCGCCCCGTCTGGCTGTCCCGGCTGTGGCGGCGTTCCCCCCGCCATGTCCTGCCCACCCGCCTGTGGCAACTGCGCCTGCATCGGAGCCAGCGCCGCCTTCATAAAGACGTTGGGATCGCGCACCTTGAACACGCGCCCCCACTCCTGAAGGATCGACCGCGCCACGTCCTGATTCTGGAAAATCTGCCCGTACGCGGGGAACAGCTTCGCCAGATTGCCCAATGTCATGAGCGACTGGTTGAAGTACTGCATCCGCATGTTGTTGTCGGCCGTATCGACCGACCCGTACGGCTTGAAGCGGAACCGACCCTTCAACTGCTCAGCGGTGAACCGCCCGCCCTGCAACTCTGCTCCCGAGGCTTCGAGGCCAGCGATCACGCTGTCCGGCGCATCGACGCCGCGCGTATCGGCTTCGACCGTCTCGATCCAGATGGCGTGCGCCAACTGCATGATCTGCGCGATGGCCTGCCGCAGATTGTTCAACGGCTCCTCCACGCGAACCGCCGAGGCAGCGGCGACCATGTTGTTCTCGCCAAGCGTGCGCGATTCGCTCGACTGCGTGCCGATCGCGGTATCCGCCAGCCCGCCGACGCGCTCCTTGAGCGCCATCACGTCCCGACGCAGCCACACCAGCGACTGCGGTACGTCGTTCACCTGGAGTTGCTTGATCTCGTCGTGGCTCCGAACGGTGATGACACGTCCGATCCCGAAAGGCTGCTCGTTCGGATCCCACGCGGACCCCTGAAGCACCGTCATCGGGGCATTCGTGGCAAGGGCGTTCTTGTCGGCCGACGCATTCCGCAGCGCCGTATCCTCTTCCGCCAGCGTCAGGAGCTTGTCGCCCGCGTAGGAGTAGCCGTAGACCGAATTACGACGAGGGAACAGGACGATTGGCACACAGCGCGACTTGCCCACCTTCATGGCGAACGTGTCGAGCTTGCACCGCAGGATGACCCGCTGCTTCAGCGACAGAGTAATGACGTACCACTCTTCGCGCCCGTCGCCGTCCAGATCGCGCTTGAGACTGACCTGATACAATTCCTTCTCTTTCGCTGCGTCCGTGGTGCTCGTCGTCGGCCCACTGACCACCGGAGCCACCGAGGCTTCCCCTCGATCGCTCTCCCGCCCAATGGCATCCAGCGCATCAGCGTCGTACACGCCATCGGCCGCTTGCTCTTCCAGTTCAGGCAGACGACTCCAGAAACGGTACGCGTAGCCGTAGACCTGCCGATGGTTCTTCGCGTGCGACGGCAGGAACACAAATTCCTTCATAGAAATCGTGTCGAACTCCGGCCCGAGTCGCTTGGCATTCGTGTAGTCGCGCCGGATCTTCGCGGCTGGCTGACCGTCCTCAGCAGGCAAGAAATCGCCCGTCTCCGGGTCACGCTTGAACAGCGGACGCCCGCTCTCTGCGTCAAGGATTGGCCCGCCCGTCTCCGGGTCCGTCTCGATCGCCACGTCCAGTTCTTCGACCATGCGCCGCGTTTCAATGCGCTCGCGCACTTCGATGACTTGGCAGTCCTCAATCAGCGCCCCGTGGATGGCCTTTGCCAGTTCCGCCTTGAGGCCCGTCTCCTCGACCTGCCACTCGTGGAAGGCTTCGACAAACTGCGCCTTCTGCGCGTCCTTGCCCCATCCGTCCACCGTGCAGAACGGCTCCGCGCTGATGCCTTTCACGAGCCGGGCGCGCATGGCGTCCACGTTCTCGGTAATGATCGTGCTCGTCAGGTCCGCCGCGCCGGGGAATGGGCGATCTTCGGGATTGCTGCGCCCCTGCTCATAGAACCAGTCGTACAGGTCGATTAGCCCGCCGTCCGCGATCACTTCAGACCGCGCCGAGATGGCGTCCTCAATCTCCCGGCACAGATCATGGGCGAGGTTGTTCCGCTCTGCCTCGTCCATCTGCACATCGAACGCGTCCGACTTCCGCTTTGCCATGTCTAGGCTTCTCCGTCTACCGGCCACGGCTCCACGCGGAACCGAAAATCGTGGGCATCGCGCCCGTAGTTCAGAAACTCCATCCCGCCGCGTGGCTCCCAGGTCAGACGCAGGCGAGAGAGCGCACTCAGCCCCACAGCCTGCTTGATCAGCCGTTCCGCCTGCTGCTTCGCCTTGTCATCAGACGAGAAGGATCCGATCGTCTCAGTCTGCTGCCCGTGGTAACGCAGAAGCAGGTAGACCGTCGAGACAACCGGGGCGCGACGATGCGGGCGCTTTGCCATCAGACCGCGTGCCCGTAGCCTTCGCCGTCGTCGGATGCCTCTACGCCAGCGCCAAACGCCACTGGCTTCCGGCCCGCCGATGCCTGCCGCCGCGCCTCGCGAGATTCGCGCTGTTCGCGGAGATACGTCTCAACGGACATGCTGCCGGGGATGAACACCAGCGACCACTCCACTTCACATGCCTCGCCGGGGCTAAGCTTGACGAGATACTGCGGGCCGTCACGCTCGACTAAGCGCCGCACCGCATCGACCACCACGTCCTGTTCGGACGCGCTCAGCACTTCTTTCCGCCCTTGCCCGACTTCTTCCCGCCCTTCGGCTTGTTGTAGCCGGTACTCGGCGTCATCGCGCTTGTCTGCATCTCAATACCCTCCCAGTCGCTGCCGTCTGAACCCACCGCCGCGTATCCGCCCGCGCTGCTCGTCTGGCTCTCGGTCCTTCTGAGCCGCCCGAAGCGCCCGCGCCTGCTGCCCCACGATGCTCTTTTCGTGCTGAAGCACCACCTTCGCAGCCCGCTCTCCGTTCAGCGGCAGATCCTTGACGAACATCTGCACGCCGTACTCCATGCAGTTCTGCCCGTGCTCAAACCAGCCGTCTTTTTTCGCCACGTAGAACGTGCCTAGACTCCCCGAGTGCCGGGCGTCCGCTTCAAGGACGTAGCCCACGTCGAGGCCATCGATAAACCAGCTATCGAACCGCTCGTCGTTGAGTTCGGCCAGGATCCAGCGGTCAGGGTCCACTAGGAACGCTTCGTCACCGTTCACGCGGTGCCGCATGTAGGTCGCCAGCGTCTGGTTCGACGCATTGCGCCGCTCAGGCCGGTTGGCGTCGCTCAGGAACCGCACGTTGATCGGCTTGCCCGCGTCGTCCATCTCCCCGTGCTGGTAGAACCAGTCATTTAGGATAGTGACGGGTGTTCCCCGGATGCCCTGCGCGTTCTCGTTGCCGCCAGCCGGATCGCACGTCGCGTCAATTCTCAGCCGATGCGGAAACCAGAGGTTGCGATACCGCTCCACGACGGGCAGGAAGGCGTCGAGATGCATGTCTGACCCCATGACGCCGCCAAGCACGCGGACCCATCCCCACGGGGCGTACTGGTACCAAAGCACGCAGGGATGATGGAATCCGTAGTCGTACGCTTCGAGCAACGGCAGATTCGGGTCGATCGCCAGCGTCCGCAGATGCCGCGCTCGCATGAACGCGCCGTTGTAGACCGGCGTGCCCTCAACGTTCAGCCCGCGCTTGCCCTCGATCTTGATACCGCGTTGCGGATGCCCTTCGGGGTACAGCGCCTCCGCTGCTCGGATGGTAGAGGCGTCCAGGTTGTGCTTATTGTCCCAGATGGTCAGGCGGATATAGCGATGATCTGGCTTCTGGGCCGTCGTAGGCCACCGCTTCGCGATCCAGTGGTTATCAGGCACCGGGTTCGGGCTGACCACCATCTGCTGCGGGAAACCGGGCTGCGACAGACGCAGCGCCGCCTCGTTGTAAACGTCCTCTGGGATTTCCTCAAGCTGGTCGATATAGAACCCGGCCACCGTCAAGCCGCGCACCGTGGCGTACCGGTTATCGCGCTGGCTCGTCTTCAGATGGACGCAGTACAGCCGCGAACCATTGTCGAGGTCGTAGCAGCTTTCCTTCGCGTTCCACGTCCCGAACGGCAGGCCCATCAGACCGCAGACGTTCCGATAGTCTGGAACTAGCTTCTGATTCAGGTCGCCTTCGGTCCACCGCGCGATCGCCCACCGGATGCCGGGATGCTCCTCAAGCGAGCGCCGGATCTTGATCAGGATCGTCCAGGTCTTCGCCGAACGCAGCGCGCCTTCCACGTCCACGAAGCGTTCCGTGGCGCGAATGATCTCGCGATGCACCGGCCCGAGCTTGACTTCGACGACCTTCGAGCCGGTCCAGTCGCGCGCCGCTTGTCCAGTTGCGCTAGACATCGACGAACTTCACCACAACAGGCCCGCCGCCTTCGCCGCTCACCGCTAACGATTCCTTCGGCTTCCCGTAGGCGTAGTGATGCAGGAGGGTTTCCATATGCGGCGCCTTGCCACTCGTCAGGCGACGCCGCAGCGATTCGACATACGCAGGGTCAGACAGCATCCCCGACGCGACATCCTTGATCTCGCGCGAGGCTTTGTTAGTCGCCCCGGCTGGGCGTCCGCCTTGTCCCTTCTTAAATGCCACCTATTTCGGCCTATTTATGGTTCCAGTCCTTCGATACGGACCACGAACGAGCAATTCCGCAAGCGATGGATGTTGTCGCTGAGCACCTTGGCAAACTGCTCAGGCACCGCCAGCTTCAGCGTCGCGTCGCCTTCTCCGGACAGGCTGAAGGCTTGCCCGGTCGGGAGCGCCGCCTCAAACAGCACCGGGGCCGGAGGCTTCGGCTTCAGGACCGCCATAGCTTGATCGGCTTCGCGTTGCAGGCGTCCGGGTCGCCCTCCGTGAGCACGTAGGCCCCATGCGCATACAACGCGTCTTTGATGCCGTCGTCACTCTTCGCCAGCATGACGTGACCGCAGCCACACAGGCCATGCGCCACGCCCGGATACAGCACATTGACCGGCTTATGCTTCAGCGCCATAGAAGTAGCAGTAACCACCACAGCGACACACGCCCGCGCTTACGGGACCGTCCTCGCGCCTGCATCCCGCGTCGAGCCGTAGATGGAGCCGGGGCGCTGCCGTCGTTCGTCCAGATCCACCCAGCGCGCATTACAGCAGGGCCAGTTCAATCAGCAGGTTCAGATCGCGGTCGCTCGCACCGGGCCGCAGGTTCTGGAGGCAGCGGAGGGCTTCGCGCGCCTTCACGGGACCAGGGCTGGAGCCGAAGCGGGCTTCCACGTCCTGCACGATCTGCCGAGCGAATTCGACCTGTGAATCGTCAGGCAGATGCGGACGTGAGCAGGGAGAAGGCTGGACCCATCCAGCGACCCGCGCGATCCACAGGCCGAAAGCAATGACGTAGAGACGGATACTCATGTGGGGTCCACAGCCGAGAGCGGGTCACCGGCCGTCGTCGTAACCGCAGCGGTCCAGCTTGTCGTGGAATCGTCTTCTTTGGTCACGGTCAGCGTGCCCGCCGCGATGGATTCCTTGTTCCGCATCCGTCGCAGGGCTTGGCGTACCGTGCGGACAGCCGTGCTATTCGTGCCGTTGTCCGTGCCGGTTGCCATATTGCGGTCGAGCAGAGCATCCGCAATCGCGTTCAGTTCCGCCGCTGCGTGCGCGCCCGAGCCGATACCGCCAGACGCCACGCTGTAGCCGGTCTTATCGTTGTTCGTGGTCACCGTGACGCCAGCCGTCACAGACGCCACAGATCCCACGACATTCCCGCCGACGTTGCCCGTGACGCTACCAACCGCACCGGCCACTGAGCCGACCGAGCCAACCACGTTGCCGCCGACATTGCCGGTCACACTCGCCACGGCTCCAGCGACAGAGCCAACCGATCCCGTGACGTTGCCACCCACGTTGCCCGTTACCGAACCAACCGCGCCAGTGACGCTGCCAACCGCGCCAGTCGTCGTGGCAACCGTCGAGGCCGCAGGGAACGTCACCGAGGTGGTTGCTGCGACCGTCGCGCCTGCCAGTTGCGTGGTGTTCGCAGGCCACTGAGCCGCCGTCACATCGAATCCAGTCGTGAACACCTGCACCGTCGCCGGTACCGCGCCAGTCCCCGTGAACGTAAACGCGATCAGCGTGCCGTTCGTCTCAGCCTGTGCCGGGGCGTACGTGTGGTAGCCGTTGCCCTCGTGGGTACAGGCCCCAGAGCCGACAGACCCAGTGGCCTGCGTCCCTGCGTCGATGGTCACCGAGACGGTCACGGAGCCGGTAAAGGCGCTGCCATCCGTGGCGCTGACCATCTGTGCGCCGATCTTCTGGCCCGCTGTGTTCTTAATCACTAGTGGACTCCCGGCTGATAGACCATGTTGGAGCCACGCGCCCAGGCTGCGATGAATCCACCGCCCGGCGCAAAGAGCGCACGTTTCCAGATGGCGATAGAGGGCTGCTCGCGCTTCACGAACGGCAAGGGATCGACCACGAGCGGAGGCGCACCAGCCACAGCCCCGTGATTGCCACGCCCTGACTCGTCGAGCACCACCAGTTCGCCAGACGCGCCAACGCGCCACGAGATGACACAGCCCGACCGCGACGCATTCCACGGGTCGTACTGCATCTCGCGCACCTCAGCCAGATCGCTCGGGATGCGATTGAATACCTGAATGCTCAGGACATTCCCTGGGAGCGTGTTCGTTGTCACCACCGTGCCGGCGTTGGCAAAGTTCCACGCGCTCGCGGAGTCATCGTGCCCCGTCGTGGATCCGGTCGTCTGCGCACTGTACGCGGATGGCTCACTCGCTTGGATGCCCCACGAGCCGGTAAACAGCTTCGGCGAGGCCACGCCTGCATCCACCACAAACGCCACAAAGAACGGCTGATTCGCCGCCACGCCAGGGCAATTCGTGGTCGTCGCTGTAGCTGTCGGGGCCGACACGGAACTGCCGTACTGCACGCTAATCGTCGTGGCGTTGATGAATCCGACCACGCGGTTATTGCCGCTGGACTTGCCAAAGAAATTGCGCTGCGCGGCCGGGGCTACGGTCGTCAGGTTGACCCACATCGCGACGGTGAACGAGCCGAGATTGTTGATGCTCGCCGCCGCCGCAGCGGTCACCGCCTGCGATGACCCGTTGGTGAACCGCAGCCCGTAGGTATTCAGCACGCTAGACCGTGATCCCGTAGGCAAACGGCGTAATCTTCACCGTGGCATTCGTGCCGCCGTCGTTGTTCATGTTCTGCGCGGTGCCGTTCTTGAAGTAGAACGAGCATTTCGTCACGCCGAGCAGGTCGATCACGATGCTTCGACGCTGGAGCGCATCCGCTGCCGCGATCACGAAACTGCCGAAGTACTTAGCCCCTCCGACTGTCGAACCAGATGGCGCATCTGTGTCATCCGAGGTGCTGTCTACGTCCTGCAACACACCGTAGAGGTCGACCGTCGTAC